>Ga0310345_10001474_pt1 | contig 26074 bp, 22 predicted proteins | sample HC15DNA20500_MG_FD_204667 | JGI IMG/M metagenome (GOLD analysis project Ga0310345, IMG submission 204667) | Marine microbial communities from station ALOHA, North Pacific Subtropical Gyre - HC15-DNA-20-500_MG | ecosystem: Environmental > Aquatic > Marine > Oceanic | place: Pacific Ocean: North... | reverse complement strand
GACGTCGACCGGACTGGGCTCGTCGGCCCTGCATGAACCCTGGGTCAGGTTCGTCAAGAAGTCAACAAGTCATTGTTATCGTTTGATTTTTTTGTCATTTTTTTACGTTGTGCATGTGCGAGATTGTAAATAGTCTACAGGAGGCCGCAAAAGCGCCATGATCCCAGACCCTTGCGCCAGGCGCATGGCGGGGTTGCGTGCAGGTGCAGCATGGAGGATCCGCCGTGCCCTCGACGATGATCGGACTGCGCATCCGCGAACGGCGCCGCGCCGCCGGCATCCGCCAGGCGGAGCTCGCCGAGGCGATGGGAATCTCCGCCAGCTACCTCAACCTGATCGAGCGCGAGAAGCGCCGCGCCAGCCCCGACCTGGTCTCCCGCGCCGCCCGCGCCCTGGGCGTGCCCGCCGCCGAGCTCGACGGGGCGATGGAGCGCCGGCTCGCCGACCGCCTCTCCGAGATCGCGGCGGAGCCGGAGTTCGCCGACCTCTCCCTCGATCCCGACGACGCCCGCGACCTGCTGGGCCGCCATCCCGACTGGGGCCGCGCCCTGACCCGCGCCTGGTCGGCGCGGCGCGAGGCCGCCCGCCTGGTCGAGGCGCTGTCGGACCGGCTGACCCACGATCCCGTCCTCTCGGACCACCTGCACCGGATGCTGACCCACGTGGCCGCCCTGCGCTCGACCTCCGAGATCCTGGAGGACGTGGACGACATCGACGACGCCCAGCGCCGGCGTTTCCACGAGATCCTGCTGAGCGAATCCACCCGCGCGTCCGAGGTGGCCGAGGGCCTCGCCCGGTTCTTCGACGAGGCCCATTCCGAAGCCCCCTCCACCCCCGTCGAGGACGTGGAGGACGCCTTCCTCGAGGCCGGCAACCGGTTCGAGGCGCTGGAGCCCTCGGAGGCGGAGATCCCCGCGAACATGCACCCCGAGGCGATCTACGCGGCCCTGCGCGCCGCCCTGCCCGGCGCCGGCGCCTCGGTGGCCCCGCCCGTGGCGCCGCCCGTGGTGCGCCGCCGCGCCCTCTCCATCGCCGTCGCGCGGCGGCGCTACGCCGAGGCGATCGCGGCCGAGATCGAGGCCCGCCCCCGCCTGCGCGAGGGCGCCCCCCGCCGCCGGGCGGAGGCGGCGTTCGAGCAATACGCCGCCGACGCCCTGATGATGCCCCGCGCGCCCTTCGAGGCGGCGGGGGCGGCGCTGGGCTGGGACCTCGACGCGCTGGCGGCGAGCTTCGGGGTGGATTTCGACGCGGCCGCCCGCCGGCTGACCTCGCTCGCCCGCCCCGGCGGCCCCGCGCCGCGGGCGGCCTATGCGCGGATCAACGCCGCCGGCGTCGCCCTGCAGCGCCGGCTCGCGGCCGAGATCACCCTGCCCCGCCACGGCGCCGCCTGCCCGCTCTGGGCGCTCTACGGCGCGCTCTCCTCCCCCGGCCGCACCCTGCGCCAGCTGGCGGAGTTCCCCGCGGGCGAGCGCGCGGTCTTCGTGGCCCGCGCCGAGCCCGCCGACCCGCCCGCCTGGGGCCGCCCGGCGGTGCATCTCGCCTCGGTGCTGGTGCTGCCGGGCGAGGCCTCGGCCGTCACCGTCTACGCCCCCCGCCCGCGCGAGACGCCCGAGCCCGTCGGCCCCAACTGCCGGGTCTGCGCCCGCGCCGACTGCCGCCACCGGGCCGAGGACCCGGTGGTGGGCTGACCGCCCGCCCGAGGCCCTGCAAGGGGGACGGCAGGGCGGGGCGATGCGGAGGCGCAGCCGACGCGAGGGCCGCCCGGCCGTCCCCGGCGCGCCGCCCGCCGCCTTGCGCGCGGCCAGCGCCGGATGCCCACCCCCCGACGCCCGCCGATCCGCGCCGCGCGCATATTCCCTTCCGCCCCGTTCCGCACTAGAGACGCGCCCATGACCGACGCCGAAGACGCCGCCCGACTCGTGCTCGCCACTCCGCCCCGCGGAGATCTCGAGGCCATCGCCGCAGCCCTGCCCGGGGCGCTGGCCACGGGCCTCGTGGCGACCGTCCGCCTCGACATGCCCGGCGCCTCGGATCCCGAGCTGCGCCGCGCCGCCGACCGCCTGCGCGAGATCTGCCACGCCGCCGACGTCGCCATCGTGATCCGCGATCACGTGGGCCTGGTCGGCCCCCTCGGCCTCGACGGGGTGCAGGTCTCGCTGCCGGGCGCCAATCTCAAGAAGGTCCGCGCCGCCATCGGCCCCGACGCGATCCTGGGCGTCGACTGCGGCGCCTCGCGCCACGACGGCATGACCGCGGGCGAGGCCGGGGCCGACTACGTGCTCTTCGGCCCGGTGATCCCCGAGCCCGCCGCCGGCCCCGTCGACCCCGCCCCCCTCGAGCTCTTCGAGTGGTGGGCGCAGATGATCGAGGTCCCCGTGGTCGCCGAGGGCGGCGTCGACGCGGTGCAGGCCGCGGCGCTCGCCCCCTTCGCCGATTTCGCCGTGCCCCCGGCCTCGGTCTGGGAGGGCGACCTCGTCGCCAATCTCCGCGCCGTCGACGCCGCCCTGCGCGGCTGAGCCGCCCCCGGCCTGACACGACGAAGGCCCCGGGATCGCTCCCGGGGCCTTCGTCGTCTCCGCGCCCCGCTCGCGCCGCCGGGGCTGGCTCAGAGCTCGCGGTCGCGATAGACGTCCTCGTGCCCGTGGCGGTGATGCGGCAGCCGCGAGACCACGCCGTCGTGGACCGCCTGCCAGCTCGCCTGGGCGAGCTTCTTGCGGTCGGGCATCTCGGCGACGCGGATCGGGTCGTGGAAGATCACCTCCGCCTCGCCCCCGAAGCTGAGCGTCAACAGCGCCCACACGTGGGGCCCGAACTCCATGTCCGCCCACCAGCCGTAGAAGGTGTCGGGCAGCGTGCTCGCCGGGTTGACGTGATAGACGACCGAGACGGGCTGCACCCAGGCGACGTCGCGCAGCTCCTCCGCCGTGAGCGCCGCGAAGAGGGTCGAGCGGAAGGCCAGCACCCGGCGGTTGTCGGTCGAGGTCCCCTCGGGGAAGAACAGCAGCCGCTCGCCCGCCAGCATTCGCCGGCGCAGCTCTTCCTCCTGGGCGCGGGCGGCGGAGCGCTTGCGCTCCACGAAGACCGTGCCGCAGACCGCGGCGATCCAGCCCACCACCGGCCAGGCCCGCACCTCGGCCTTGGAGACGAAGGTCATCCGCGCCGCCCCCACCAGCACGAAGATGTCGGACCAGGAGCTGTGGTTGGCCACCAGCGCGCCGCCATGGGGCATCGGCTCGCCCGTGGTGCGCACGCTGAGCCCCACCAGCTTGCCCATGGTCCGCGCCCACAGCCGCTGCACCCGCTCGCGGGCGCGGAAGGCGGGGACGACGCGCTCGACCGCCTTGAACAGCAGGTAGATCGACAGCAGGACCGCCGTGGTCAGCGCCGCCAGGACCAGCCGCGCATAGGCCGCGATCACCCCCCAGGCGCTGGGGCGCGGCAGCGGCGGCGGCGGCGGGCCGGTCCAGGAGAAATCCGAGACCGGGTCGCTCACCCCTCGCCGCTCCCCTCGCCCGCGCCGGGGGCGGGCTTGCCTTCCTTGCCGTAGAAGTCGCGGTAGCGGGCGACCATCCGGGCGGTGTCCATCAGCAGGCAGACGTCGACGGTGTTGAAGTCGTGGTCCACCCAGGCGCCCTCGCCCACGAAGCCGCCCAGCCGCAGGTAGGCCTTGATCAGCGCCGGGATCTGGCGCGTGGCCTGCTTGCGGTCGACCTGCTCGGGGGGCAGCCGGTCCATGGCCGCGAACTGCTCGGGCCGCGCGCGCACGCGCAGGTCCTCGGGCGCCAGGTGGTTGTGGTGCAGGAAGCTCAGCGCATGGGCCAGCGGCGCGGGATCGTCGCCGTGGAAGGAGGCGACGCCGAACATGATCTCGATCTTGCGGGAGGTGACGAACTCCCCCAGCCCGGTCCACAGCAGGTGCATCGCCGCGCCGCCCCGGACCTCGGCGCCCACGCAGGAGCGGCCGAGCTCCACCGACGGCCGCCCGCAGGTCTCCAGCAGGGTCAGGTCGTATTCGGTGGCGCCGTAGAAGCCGATCCCCGCCTTCGCCCGCTCGTTGGTCATCAGGCGGTAGGCGCCCGCGACCCGGTCGAGCGGATCGTCGGAGGCGGCCTCCTTGTCGATCAGGATCAGGTGTTCGAAGTGGGGATCGTATTCGTCGATCTCCCGCCGCAGGGCGCGCTCCTCGTCGCTGGCCGAGGCGCCCAGCTCCTCCACGAACACGCGGTAGCGCAGGCGCTGGGCGGCGGCGATGTCCTGCTCGTCCCGCGCCAGGCGGACCGTGAACCGACCCGCGTCGATCTCCATTCCGAAGCTCCAGCCGGCGCGCCCGGTTCGGCGCGCGCGGCGGACCATATGCATTGCGCCTCAGCGGCGCAACGGGGGGGCCGTCATCGAACCGTCGCAGGGCGCGCCCCGGTTGACAGCCGGCCCGGGGCCCGCCGAGGCTGGCTCACTCGGGGATCAGCTCGAGGTCCACGCGGGAGCCGTCGATGACCTGCTTGCCGGCGTTTTCGAAGTTCACGGTGATGCGATGGCCGATCACCGACTGCACCTGCCCGACCCCCCAGTCCGGGGCGGCGGGCAGGCGGACGCGGTCGCCGGGCTCGAGAAATTCATTCATTGTTAACTCTGTCCCTTCACGCTCGGGGCGCCCGAAGATCCCCCTCCTGCCGCAGCGAAGAGGCGCCTCATGACGGACCCCTGGTCGACGGACCCCTTCGCGCAGCCCGGCCCGCCGGCGGGCGGCGGGGGCGCGCCGCGCGCCGCGCCGGCCCCCGCGGCCGCGCCGCCGGCGAGCGCGGGGGCGCAGGCGCTGGGCGGGCTCGGGGCGGAGGATTTCGCGGCCCTGATGTGCTCGCGCATCTGTCACGACCTGATATCGCCGGTGGGCGCCATCGGCAACGGCGTCGAGCTGCTGCGCGAGATCGACCGCGGCGCCGAGGGGACCGAGCTTCAGCTGATCTCGCGCAGCGCCGAGATGGCCAGCGCCTACCTGCAGTTCCTGCGCATCGCCTTCGGCGCGGCCCCGCCCGGCGACCTGCTGGGCGTGCCCGCCGCCCAGCGCACCGCCCGCGCCTGGTTCGAGTTCCAGCGCCCCGACCTCGACTGGGCCGTGCAGGGGACCGAGATCACCCGCGCCGCCGCGCGGCTGATGTTCAACTTCATGCAGATCGCGGTCTCCTCCCTGCCCCGCGGCGGCCTGGTGCGGGTCGAGACGGCAGGCGCCCCGGCGCAGGGCCTGACCATAAGCCTCGCCGCCGAAGGCCCCACGGCGACGCCCGCGCCGGGCGCCGCCGACTGGCTCGCCGGCCGCGCGGCCGAGACCCCGCCCGCCCCGCGCGAGGTCCACTACATCGCCGCCGCCGCCCACGCCCGCGCCAGCCAGGCGCAGGTCGCCTTCGCCTCCGCCGAGGGCTCGCTGACCCTGAGCGCCACCCTGCCCGCGGGCATGTGAGGCGCCGCGCGGAAGGCCCGGGGCCGCGCCCGGTCCCGGTTCGCTACGGAATCATGCGCCCGGCCACGCCGGCCGGAGCGGCCCGCCCGGTCGATCCTCTCGCCGGGTCGGGACGCGGGCATGGCCACGTGAGGCCCTGCGGACGACGTGCACGGTGCAGTCGGGGGATGCGGAGGTGTCTCCGGCATCGCGGCGCCAGCGGGTGCGGCGGTCTCTCGGACCTCACGGCGCCGGCGGATGCGGAGGTCTCTCCGGCCTTCGGCACGTGCGCCCGCGCAGGCAAAACGGCGCGTCTCGCCGCCCATCCCTGCAGCGGCTGCGGCCCGCGCCGCGCCCAGGCGTCCGGCCCCTCCGCCCGCCCCGGGACCGCCCCGAGGGGGACGGCCGGGCGGGGCGATGCGGAGGCGCAGCCGACGCGAGGGCCGCCCGCGCCGTCAGAGCGGCGTCAGGGTCTCGCGGAAATGCCGGCCGTTCTCGCGGTAGCGGCGCGCCGAATCCAGCAGGCCCGCCTTCTCCGCCTCGGTCAGCTCGCGCACGGGCTTGGCGGGGGCGCCCACGGCCATCCAGCCGTCGGGGATCTCCTTGCCCTCGGTGACCAGGGCGTTGGCGCCGATCAGGCAGCCCTTGCCGATCTTCGCCCCGTTCAGCACCGTCGCCCCCATCCCGATCAGGGAGCCGTCGCCGATGGTGCAGCCGTGGATGATGGCGTTGTGGCCCACCGTCACGTTCTCGCCCACAACCAGCGGCACGCCGGGGTCGGCATGACACACGGTCCCATCCTGGATGTTCGAGCCCGCGCCGACGCTCAGCCACTCCTTGTCGCCGCGCAGCACCGCGCCGAACCAGATCGAGACGCCCGGCCCCAGCCGGACCGAGCCCATCACATGGGCCCCGGGGGCCACCCAGACGTCGCCGTCCTGAGGCAGTTCGGGGGTTCGGTCGCCAAGGGCGTAGACGGTCATCGCATCCTCTCCTGGAATTCCCGGTTCAGCGCCTGGACGAAGCCCACCAGCCCCGGGCGGCGCGCGCGGGCCAGCCGCTCGGCCGCGAGGATGCCGCGGATCTCCGCCTCGCAGCGGTCCAGGTCGTCGTTGATCAGCACGTAGTCGTAGGCGTCCCAGTGGCTGATCTCGTCCATCGCGCGGGCCATGCGCCCGCCGATCACCTCGGCCGAGTCCTGCCCCCGCGCCCGCAGCCGCCGCTCCAGCTCCGCGATCGAGGGCGGCAGGATGAAGACCGAGACCACCGCCTCCTTCAGGACCGAGTTGCGCAGCTGCTGCCCGCCCTGCCAGTCCACGTCGAAGATCACGTCGCGGCCCGCCGCCAGCGCCGCCTCGACCGGCGCGCGCGGCGTGCCGTAGAGATTGCCGAAGACCTCGGCATGCTCCAGGAACTCGCCCGCCGCGATCATCGCCTCGAAGCGGGCGCGGTCGAGGAAATGGTACTCCCGCCCGTCCTCCTCCCCCGGCCGCGGCGGCCGGGTGGTGGCCGAGATCGAGAACTCGAAGGCCCCGTCGTTGGCGAGGATCCGCCGCGACAGCGTCGATTTTCCCGCCCCCGAGGGGGAGGAGAGGATGAACAGCAGCCCCCGCCGCGCATCCGCGCCGCGCCGGGCCTGGGCCACCGGGCCGTCCGGGGCGCGCGCGCCCTTGGTGTCGGTCATGTCCGCCGTGCCGGTCATGGTCGCGTCCCGCGGCCTCCCGTGACTGTCCCCAGTTCCCCGCCCCCGGGGGACGCCGGCGGCCTTCCGGCCGCCCGCGCCGTCATTCGATGTTCTGCGCCTGCTCGCGCATCTGGTCGATCACCGTCTTCAGCTCCAGCCCCGCCGCGGTCAGGGCGGCGAAATCGGCCTTGGAGCACAGCGTGTTGGCCTCCCGGTTGAACTCCTGCACCAGGAAGTCGAGCCGCCGGCCCACCGGGCCCGCGGCCGCCAGCAGGTCGCGCGCGGCCGCCACATGGGCGCGCAGCCGGTCGAGCTCCTCGCGCACGTCGCCCTTCACCGCCAGCAGCGCCAGCTCCTGCGCCAGCCGGTCCGCCCCGATCTCGGCCGGGGCGCCGGCGGCGAGCAGCGCCTCCACCTTGCGGGTCAGGGCGGGGCCGGCCTCGGCGGCGCGGGCGGCGGCCGCGGCTTCGGCCTCCTCGGTCAGCGCCGCGATGCGGTCGACCTGGGCCGAGAGGATGGCGTGCAGGCGCGCGCCCTCCTCCTCGCGCGAGGCGACCAGCGCCTCCAGCGCCAGCTCCCCGTCGGCGAGGATCGCGGCCTCCTGGGCGACGCGGGCGGCGGCGTCCTCCTCCTCGACCTCGGCGGTCTCGATCACGCCGGGGCGGGCCATCAGCGCCTCGATCGAGATCGGGGCGACGGCGAAGCCCGCCTCCCGCGCCGCGGCCGAGACCTTCATCGCGGCGTCGAGCGCGGTGGCCAGCGCCGCCTCGTTCACCTGGGCCGCCACCGCGCCCGGCCGGCGCGACAGCCTGAGCGAGGCCGAGACCGAGCCCCGCGCCAGCCGCGCCTTGACCGCCTCGCGGAAGGCGCGCTCGATCGCGTCGCGGCCCTCGGGCCCGCGCCAGCGCAGGTCGAGCCCGCGCCCGTTCACCGAACGCAGTTCCCACCGCCAGGTCAGCTGCGCGTCGCCCCCCTCGGCGGCGGCGAAGCCGGTCATGCTCTGCATCGGCGACCCCTGAGATTGCACGCGCCCGGCGCGTCGCGGCGGGCGCGCGGACCATAGCCGCGGGCCGGCGGCCCGGCAACCGACCCGAGCCCGGCCCGCCCCCGCGAAGCTGCGGTAAGGCTGATTAGGATCTCGCCGCTCCCGTTGGTCGAAGATTCGCTGCAAATTGAAGACACAGACGGCGGGGGGCCGCGGCAAGCCGCGCCTCGTCGGAGCGAGATCAAGGAATTCGACGGTGGGGACCGTGATTTCCATAGGACTGGATCGGGGCGGGTGGAGATGATAAGAAATTATCGCAAAATAGAAAGCGTCATGGACCATCCGAACACCCAGGCCCTGTATCGCTACTGGAACGACCTTCGGGCCGGCCGCGATGCGCCGTGCCGGTCGGAGGTCGATCCGCGCCGGATCTCCGGCTGCCTGGAGACGATGTTCATCCTCGAAGCCCTGGACAACGGCCAGCTCCGCTTCCGCCTCGCCGGCACCCGCCTGTGCGAATGGCTGGGCATGGAGGCCCGCGGCTGCGTCGCCGAGACGGTGATGGCCCAGGGCCACGAGGGCGAGATGCCCGACCTCGCCCGCCGGGTGCTGCGCACGCCGGGCATCGGGGTGATGCGGGTGCGGGCGCTGGACGGCGCCGGAACCGACTGGCCGGGCGAGGCGCTGCTGCTGCCGCTGCGCTCGGAGATCGGGGACCTGGCCCGGGTGATCGGCTGCGTGAACCTCGAGGCCGAGGGCCCGCGCCGCCGGGTGGCGCCGCCGCTGCGCCTGCGCTGCCTGGGCGCGCGCCTGACGCCGATCGAGACCGATCCCGCCCTGAAGCGCGAGGATCCCGAGCGCCGCTTCGCCGACCCGCTGGGGACGGTGGACTTCACCGACGCGACCGGCTTCGCCGCGCCGGCCTCGGGCTTCCTGCGCGGCCCCGGCCCGCAGGGCGCCCGGCCGCGGCTGACGGCGATCGAGGGCGACGCGAGCCTCTCGCGTCCCCGCGGCGCGGGCCGTCGACCGAACCTCCGCATCGTCAAGGACTGACGGGCGGAGCGGGGCCGGGGAACCTGGCCGCCGCCCGCTCTCCCAGATCGCCGACGCCGGGTCGCTCCCGGCGCGTGGAGCCGCGCGTGGGACGCGGTTCGTCGGCGAGGCGCCAGGACGGCGCAGGAGAGGCGGGCCGCGCCGGCGCGCGTGGGGGCGCGCCCGAGTTCCCCGGCTCCACCGATCCGCTGGCCGGATCGGACAGCGTCCGCAGGCGTGCCGGCCTGCGGACGCACTCTTTTTTGCGGGCGTCCGGCGAGCGACGCCGAGCTGGCGCCCCGCCTCCGAGCCGGTCCCGTGCGGGACGTCGAGGTCCGGGGCGCCGGACGACGGGCGCCGCCGGGGCCGGCGGCCTCAGGTCCGGGTGTCGAGCGGGTCCCGGTCGCCGGGGAGATCCTCGGCGTCGAGCTCCGGGTCTTCGGGGTCGAGGTCCTCGGGATCGAGATCGTCGGGGTCCGGCTCGAGCTCGGAGTCGTCGTCGAAGGCCCCGTCGGGGGCGTCGTCCCCGGCGGGATCGCCGAAGGCGGCGTCGGCGGGCGTGGCGGCGCCGTCCTCGTCCTCGTCCTCGAACGCCTCGTCGAGCGCCTCGAGGTCCTCCTCGTCTTCCTCCAGCGGCTCGCCCTCGGCGATCTCGCCGGCGAGCGCGCGGATCCGCTCGGCGGCCTCCTCCAGCGCGGCGAGGGCGGCCTGTTCGCCGTCGCGGGCGGCGGCGAGGGCGGCCTCCAGCTCGGCGATGCGCGCGCTCTGCACCGGGTCGTCGAAGAAGCCGGACTGCGGGGGGCCGGCGGAACCGGGCGCGGGCTCGGCCTCCGGCGCCTCGGCGAAGGCCGCGGCCTCCTCGGCGAGATGGGCGCGGAAGCGGTCGCCCAGCATCAGCGAGGCCATCAGCAGCATCCGCGTCTCGGGCAGCGCGGCGAAGCGGGTCCCGAACTGCTCGCGCAGGCTCTCGGCCTCGGCGGCGACCAGGCGGGCGGCCTCCGTCAGGTTCTCCTCCTCGCCGTCGGCGCAGGCGACGCGGTAGCTGCGTCCGGCGATGGCGATGTCCAGGTCGGCCATGTCAGCGGGTCTCCTCGGGCGGGACGGGGGCGGCTGCGCGGGTCCTCAGACCACGTCGCGCAGCTCGGCCAGCGCCTCCTCGATCATCGCGGCGTCTTCCTCGCGGGCGGCCTTCAGGGCCTCGACCTCGGCGAGCAGGGCGTCGCGCTCGGCCAGGGCCGCGTCGCGGGCGGCCTTCGCCGCCTCGCGCTCGGCGGCGGCGGCGTCGTGGGCGGCCTCGGTCTCGGCCAGGCGCGCCTCCATCCCGGCCACCCGCGACAGCGCCGCGCGCGCGGTCGCCTGCGCCTCCTCCAGCCGCGGGTCGGCGTCGCCCGGGATCGCCGGCCGCCGCGCGGCGGCCACCGCCGCCTCCAGTTCGCCCATGGCGGCCGACAAGGCCCGTCTCGCCGCCGCGATCTCCGTGCTGCGCGCCTGCACTCGCCCGTGCTCCTCGATCCTGCCCCGTTACAGAAGCTTGCGCTCGATCCGACCACCGCCGCGCGGCCCCGTCAAGCCGCCGCGGCGCCCCCTTCGCAGGCGCCGAAACCGGCCGAGGCGGCTTGACCCCCCCGCGCGCGCGTTGCATAGCGCGCGCGCCCGTTCCCCTACGCCCCAGCGACGAAAGGCGACGCCAGTGGACATCGCTACCCTCCGCGCCTCGCACCCCGAGCACTGGATGAAGGCCGCCGCGATCCGCGTGCTGGCCATGGACGCCGTGCAGGCGGCCAACTCCGGCCATCCCGGCATGCCGATGGGCATGGCCGACGTGGCCACCGTCCTGTTCGAGAAGCACCTGAAGTTCGACGCCGCCCACCCCGAGTGGGCCGACCGCGACCGCTTCGTGCTGTCGGCGGGCCACGGCTCGATGCTGCTCTACGCGCTGCTGCACCTGACCGGCTATCCGGGCATGGACCTGGAGCAGGTGAAGAATTTCCGCCAGCTGGGCTTCAAGACCGCGGGCCATCCCGAATACGGCCACGCCCCGGGGATCGAGACCACCACCGGCCCGCTGGGCCAGGGCATCGCCACCGCCGTGGGCATGGCGATGGCCGAGGAATCGATGGCCGCCCGCTTCGGGCGCAAGATCGTCGACCACCGCACCTGGGTGATCGCCGGCGACGGCTGCCTGATGGAGGGCGTCAGCCAGGAGGCGATCGGCCTCGCCGGGCGCCAGAAGCTGAACCGGCTGATCGTGCTGTGGGACGACAACGGCATCTCGATCGACGGCAAGGTCTCGATGTCCGACGCCACCGACCAGCTGGCCCGCTTCGCGGCCTCGGGCTGGGAGGTCCTGTCCTGCGACGGCCATGACCCCGAGGACATCGACCGCGCCCTGAGCGCGGCGAAGAAGTCCGACCGCCCGGTGCTGGTCGCCTGCAAGACCCACATCGGCTTCGGCTCGCCCAAGAAGCAGGACACCGCCGGCGCCCACGGCAGCCCGCTGGGCGACGAGGAGATCGCCACCGTCCGCGAGATCTACGGCTGGTCGCACGCGCCCTTCGTGATCCCGAACGACGTCGCCGCTCAGTGGGCGGAGATCGGCAAGCGCGGCGCCGGCGAGCGCTACCAGTGGGAAGTCCGCCTCGACCTGCTCTCGGACGCGAAGAAGGCGGAGTTCGAGCGGGTGATCGCGGGCGAGGCCCCCAGGAAGCTCGCCGGCGCGATCCGCAAGCTGAAGAAGCAGCTGAGCGAGGACGCCCCCAAGGTCGCGACCCGCAAGGCCTCGGAGATGGCGCTCGCCGCGATCAACCCGGTGATGCCCGAGACCATCGGCGGCTCGGCCGATCTCACGGGGTCGAACAACACGCTGACCAAGGATCTCGGGACCTTCGACGTGGACAGCCGCAAGGGCCGCTACGTCTACTACGGCATCCGCGAGCATGGCATGGCCGCGGCCATGAACGGCCTGGCGCTGCATGGCGGCTGCATGCCCTACGGCGGCACCTTCCTGTGCTTCGCCGACTATGCGCGGGGCGCGATGCGTCTCTCGGCGCTGATGGGGGCGCAGGTCACCTACGTGATGACCCATGACTCCATCGGTCTCGGCGAGGACGGGCCGACCCACCAGCCCATCGAGCATGTGGCGATGCTGCGCGCGACGCCGAACATGCACGTCTTCCGCCCCGCCGACGCGGTCGAGACCGCCGAGGCCTGGGAGCTGGCGCTGACCACCGCCGGGACCCCCTCGGTGCTGGCGCTGAGCCGCCAGAACCTGCCGACGGTGCGCACGAAACATTCTTCGAAGAACCTCACCGCCCAGGGCGCCTATGTGCTGGCCGAAGCCGAGGGCAAGCGGCGGGTGATCCTGATGGCCACCGGCTCGGAGGTCGAGATCGCGCTCGCCGCCCGCGACCTGCTGCAGGCCGAGGGGATCGGAACCCGCGTCGTCTCGATGCCCTGCTGGGAGCTCTTCGAGGCCCAGGATGAGGCCTATCGCAAGAAGGTCCTGCCCGCCGGCCCCGTGCGCGTCGCCATCGAGGCGCTGTCGGGCTTCGGCTGGGACAAGTGGCTGTCGGGCGAGCGCGGCGCCTCGAAGAAGGCGGCGTTCGTGGGGATGGAGGGGTTCGGCGCCTCGGCCCCCGCGCCCGAGCTCTACAAGCACTTCGGCATCACCGCCGAGGCGGCGGCGGAGAAGGCCAAGTCCCTGCTCTGAGCGCTGCGGCCCGACATGAGAAGGGCGCGGACCGACCGGTCCGCGCCCTTTCTCTTTGCGCCTGCGGGGCGGGCCTGCGGGGGTTCGGCCCCCTGCCCGCTCAGGTGCGGAACATGCGGTTCGCGATCGTGCCGACGACGAGGCCGAGCGCCACCACGGCGACCGGGGCGGCGACGAAGAAGCCAGGGCCCTGGAAGCCCGCGACCTCGGGGAAGATCACCAGCGCGGCGGCGACGGGGACCGCCACCGCGGCGCCCAGCAGCAGCGCCGGGGTGGTGCGGGTGACGGGGGCGCTGTGCGCGGCGGCGTCGGCCGTGCGCAACTCGGGGGTCGATGCGCTCATCGGGCGTCCTTTCGGATCGGGAAGGTTGCAGGCCCGATATATTAAGGTCGCCGGATCAATTGAACCCGCCGCGGCGCTGCGCCTCACCGCCTGGATCCTCAGCGGCGACGCCTCACCGGCGAGAGGCGGAGCGCGAGCGGGAGGCCTGGTAGGCGGCCAGCGCGGCGACCGCGGCCAGCAGCGCCGCTCCGATCACCACCGGCAGGGCCAGCGGCCACTCGGTCGTGTTGCCCGCGGCCTCGGCGAGCGGCGCGCCCAGCATGGCGACGAAGCCCGCGATCAGCCCGACGGCGGTCAGGCCGCGCAGGGACAGGCTGCGCAGGCGGGCGCGCTTATGGCCCTCGCGTGGGTCGGCGACGACGACGCCCTCGGGGGCGCCGGCCTGCTCGACGAGCGTCGGGTCGGCGGGGGTGCGGTCGGCGCGGGTGCGGTCTTCGGGAGCGAGGCGATCCATGTCGGCCTCCTTGCTTGTCAGGACGGGGCGAGCCCCGGGGGACGAGCCCCCTCGCCGGCCCCGCGGCGGGGCCCGGGCGGAGGGGGGCCGCGCGCCCGGCGCGGCTCTCTCCTTCCGAGGTGCGCCGGTCCGGCCAGCGTTCAAGGCGCGCTTCCGCCCTGCGCAATGGCCGGCGTCAGGCGGGAAAGCCCGGGGGCCGTCTCAGGCCGAGGCGAAGCTGCGCAGGAAGCCCAGCAGACCGGAGGGGGCGGCGGGGGCGGTCGGGGGCGCGTCCACGTCGGGGCGCCCGGACATCAGCGCGCGGGCGTCGCCGCGCAGGCGACGGGCGGCGTCGCGGCGGTGGCTCAGCTCCTCGCGGCGCAGGCAGGCGGCGGTCTCGCGGTCGAAGCGGTCGGTACATGGCGGCGTCTCCATCGGGCTCGGGCCGCGCCTGGGATGCGGCGATCCTTCGAGCCTGATGACCTTGCGTCATCCACCGTGACGGTGGCGTGACAGCTCCCAATCCCCTGAAAATGCAGACGCGCCGCCCCCTGCCCGGGGACGGCGCGTCGATTCGCAGGAAGCCGGAGCCGCGAGGATCAGCCGAGGGCCTCGTCGCAGCGGCTGCAGACGGCCGCGTGCCGGTGGGCGCCGACGTCGGGCAGCACCTTCCAGCAGCGGGCGCATTTCTCGCCCTCCGCCTCGGCGAAGACCACCGCCACGCCGGGCACGTCCGGCAGGCGGAACCCCTCGGCCGGGGCCGGGTCGCCGGTGACCTCGATGGCCGAGGTGATGCAGACGTCGGCGAAGTCGATCGTGGCCAGCGCCTCGCGCACGCCCGCGTCCTCGACATGGACCGAGGGGGCGGCCTCCAGGCTGGCGCCGATGCGCTTCTCGCGCCGCTCGATCTCCAGCGCGCCGGTGACCACGCGGCGGACCTGGCGGATCTTCTCCCATTTCGCGGCCAGCGCGGGGTCGCGCCAGTCGGGCGTGTCGGGGAAGTCGACCAGGTGCACCGAGCTGTCGGGGCCCGGGAACCGCTCGAGCCAGGCCTCCTCCATGGTGAAGACCAGCATCGGGGCGAGCCAGGTCACCAGGCGGTGGAACAAGAGGTCCATCACCGTGCGGCAGGCGCGGCGGCGGAGGCTGTCCGGCGCGTCGCAGTAAAGCGCGTCCTTGCGGATGTCGAAATAGACCGCCGAGAGGTCGACCGTGCAGAACTGGAACAGGCTCTGGAACACCTGGGAGTAGGCGTAGCGGCCGTAGCCCTCGCGCACCTCCCGGTCGAGCTCCGAGAGGCGGTGCAGGACCCAGCGCTCCAGCTCGGGCATCTGCGCGGGGTCCAGGCGCTCGGCCTCGTCGAACCCGTCGAGGGCGCCGAGGACGAAGCGCAGGGTGTTGCGCAGGCGGCGGTAGGAATCCGCCGTGCCTTTAAGGATTTCCGGGCCGATCCTCTGATCGGCCGTGAAGTCCGTCTGGGCCACCCACAGGCGCAGGATGTCAGCGCCGTACTGCTTGATGACGTCCTCGGGCGCGATGGTGTTGCCCAGCGACTTGGACATCTTCATGCCCTTCTCGTCGAGCGTGAAGCCGTGGGTCAGCACGCCCTCGTAGGGCGCGCGCCCCCGCGTCCCGCAGCCCTGCAGCAGCGAGGAGTGGAACCACCCGCGATGCTGGTCGGTGCCCTCGAGGTAGAGGGAGGCCGGCCACAGCCCGTCGGGCCGGTCGCGCATCACGAAGGCATGGGTCGAGCCGCTGTCGAACCACACGTCGAGCACGTCGTCGACCTTCGTCCACGCCTCAACGTCGTCCACCAACCCGTTGAGGAAGCGATCCTTCGCGCCCTCGGCGAACCAGGCGTCGGCGCCCTCGGCGCGGAAGGCGGCCTCGATGCGGGCGTTGACCTCGGCGTTCTTGAGGACCTCGACCTGGCCGGGGCCGGTCTCGCGCATGAAGCAGGTCAGCGGCACGCCCCAGGCGCGCTGGCGCGAGAGCACCCAGTCGGGGCGCGCCTCGATCATCGAGTGAAGCCGGTTGCGGCCGGATTTCGGCGTGAATTCAACGAGCTCGTCGATGGACTTCAGAGCGCGCTCGCGGATCGTCTCGCCGTACTCGTCCTGCCCATCGCCGAGCTTCACGTCGATGGCGGCGAACCACTGCGGCGTGTTGCGGAAGATCAGCGGGGCCTTGGAGCGCCAGGAATGCGGATAGGAGTGCTTCAGCCGCCCGCGCGCGATCAGCGCGCCGACGCCGGCCAGCGCCTCGATCACCCGCTTGTTGGCGTCCTTCTCCTTGCCCTTGTGATCGAAGATCACGGCGCCGCCGAACAGCGGCAGGTCGGCGCGGAAGCTCCCGTCTTCCAGGACGTTGTAGGTCATCGGCAGACCGTGGCGGCGCCCCACCTCGTAGTCGTCCGCGCCGTGGGAGGGGGCGGTGTGCACGAAGCCGGTGCCCGCGTCGTCGGTGACATGGTCGCCGGGCAGCATCGGCACGTCGAAGTCCCACTCGCCCTGGCCGTCCGCGACCCCGCGCAGCGGGTGGGCGAGCGTCAGCGCCTGCAGCTCGGGACCCGAGACGGCGGCGAGGCGCGTGAAGCGCCCGACCTTGGCCTGGGCCATCACCGCCTCGGCCAGGCTCTCGGCCATCAGCAGCCGGTCGCCGGGCTTCGCCCAGTTGCCTTCCGGAGCTTCCTCAACGCGGTAGAGCGCGTAGTTGATGCACGGGTTGAAGCAGACCGCGCGGTTCTGCGGGATCGTCCAGGGGGTCGTGGTCCAGATCACCACCGAGGCGTCGGCCAGCGCGCTCTCCACCTGCTCGGTGGCGAGGCCGGCGAAGTCGCCCTCCACCTCGCCGGCGGCGGCGGGCTCGGGGGCGGAGACGACGGGGAACTTCACCCAGATCGTGTGGGACTGGTGCTCGTGATACTCGACCTCGGCCTCGGCCAGCGCGGTCTTCTCGACCACCGACCACATCACCGGCTTGGAGCCGCGATAGAGCGAGCCGTTCATCACGAACTTCATGAACTCGGCCGCGATCACCGCCTCGGCGTCGTAGTCCATGGTGAGGTAAGGGTCGTCCCAGTTCCCGGTGACGCCCATGCGCTGGAACTCCTCGCGCTGGACGTCGATCCAGCCCTCGGCGAACTTGCGGCACTCGGCGCGGAACTCGTTGATCTCGACCTTGTCCTTGTCGAGGCCCTTGGCGCGGTACTGCTCCTCGATCTTCCACTCGATCGGCAGGCCGTGGCAGTCCCAGCCGGGGACGTAGCGGCTGTCGTGGCCCAGCATCTGCTGGGAGCGGACGACGAAGTCCTTGAGGATCTTGTTCAGCGCGTGGCCGATGTGCAGGTGGCCGTTGGCGTAGGGCGGGCCGTCATGCAGGACGAAGGGCGGGCGGCCCGGCGCGCTCTCGCGCAGGCGGTGGTAGATGCGCTGCTCGGCCCAGCGGGCGAGCCACTCCGGCTCGCGCTTGGGCAGGCCTGCGCGCATCGGGAACTCGGTCTTGGGCAGGAACAGGGTGTCTCGATAGTCGACGGTCGCGTCGGTCGAGGGGGCGTCGGCGCACATGAGGGGCGCTCCAAGGCTGTCGATCCCCTTGCGGGATCCGTATCCGGGAGGGTGGGCGAACGGGTGCCGGCGGCGCTCCTGGTCTCAGGAGGCCGCGCCGGTAATTCGCCGGGACCGCAGGGGTCTGGAAAGGGCGCGCAGGTCGCTCATGGGCCCGGGTCTTACACCCCGCGCGGCATGTTGGGAAGGCCTGCGACGAGCGGGGCGGACGGGCGGCCCGCCCTGTCCCGCGGGGGCGCGGCGGGCCCCCGGCGGGGCGGCGGGGACGCGGCGCTCAGGCCGCCCCGACGCTCAGGCCGCCTTTCGCATCGCCCGGCCCAGCGACTGCGCCGCGGCCGAGAGGCCGGGGCCGTGCGGGACCTCCATGGCGTCGAGCGCGGTCTCGACCGCGCCCAGCACGCCCATCGCCATCGGCGGGTTCACCCAGCCCATGTGGCCGATGCGGAACGAGGTCTGGGCGAAACGGCCGAGCCCGATGCCCAGCGTCACGTTCATCTCGGTCTCGCACAGCGCGCGCAGCTTCTTGGGCTCGAAGCCGCGGGTGAGGATGGTGGTGACGGCGTTGGAGCGACGGGCGGGGTCGATGACGTTGAACTCCATCGGCCCGTCGTTCATCCCCTCCGACCAGCCGGCGACGGCGGCGCGCACGGCGTCGCCGATGGCGCGGTGGCGGGCCCAGGCGGCCTCGATCCCCTCCTCCAGCAGCATGTCCAGCGCCTCGCGCAGGCCGAACAGGTGGTGGGTCGGCGCGGTGCCGCCGAAGCGCTGGTAGGGCATCTCGGGACGGATGCGCGGGCGCCAGTCCCAGTAGACCGAGACGAGGTCGCCGCGGTGCTCCCAGGCCTTGGGGCCCACGAAGCAGAAGGCGAGGCCCGGCGGCGTCATCAGCCCCTTCTGGGAGCCGGCGACCATCACGTCCACGCCCCAGTCGTCGAACTCGAAGACCTCGGAGCCCAGCGAGGCGATGCAGTCGACCAGGAACAGCGCCGGGTGGCCGGCGGCGTCGATGGCCGCGCGCAGGGCGGCGACGTCGTTGCAGGCGGAGGAGGCGGTGTCGACCTGCACCACCATCACCGCCTTGATCTCGTGGGCGGTGTCGGCGCGCAGCAAGGCCTCGAGCTGCTCGGGCGGCACCGGGCCGCGGTCGCCGGTCATCACCACCTGGGCGTCCACGCCCATGCCCTGCGCGGTCTGCGCCCAGCCTTCGGCGAAGCGGCCGCAGTCGAGGGTCAGGATCCGGTCGCCCTTGGAGAACAGGTTGGCGATCGCCGCCTCCCAGGCGCCATGGCCGTTGCAGGTGTAGATCGCGACGCCCGCGTCCTTCGTGCGCGCCACCTTGCGCAGGTCGTCGCAGAGGCCGTCGACCAGCTCGACGATGGCGCCCTCGTAGATGTTGGGGGCGCCGCGATGCATGGCGTTCAGCACCCGGTCGGGCATCACGGAGGGGCCGGGAATGGCCAGGAAATGCCGACCGTTGGCGAGCGACATGGCGGGTCTCCTGAGACAGCGTCCGGCGGGGGCGGCCCGGCGGAGGAGGCGGTGGACGTCGGCGCGCCGGAGCGGATGGCCGGACGCTGCGGGAATCGCTAGCGCCAAAACGCCGGCGTCGGAAGGGCCGGCGCCGCCGCGGCCCCCGGCGCAGGGCCGCACGCGGCCGGGCGGCGGCGGAGGCTGAGGGCCCAGACCCCTGCAACGCCACGCTTTTCCGCCGCCGCCATGACAGGACGTGATGGCCGGCAGAATGAAATGCGATGCACGCGGATCGTCGCGGGCGCCCGCCACGCCCCGACGCCGCGCCGGCGGTGCGCGGCCCGCAGGCGCCGCGTCGACCCGCGCGCCCGGGGCCGGCCCTCCGCCCGCGGCGCGCCCGACCGTCGGCTCGGGCGGCAAGCGCCGCCGGGGGCGGAGGCCGGCCGCAGGCCCCGCCGTCGCCCCGCGCCGCGGGCGGGAGGCGGCGTCGCGCGCCACGCCGGACGCGGCGCCCGGCGCCACGGTCGCACCAGGCGCTGGGCCGCCGCAGGCGCCCCCCGATCCCCAGCGCCGCGGGCGGGACATCCCCGCCCGCGCAACCCTCGACGCGGCGCCTCGCGCGACGCGGGCCCCGGGGGCCCCGCGCCATCCGCGCCGCCGCCCGGCCGCGCCGCGGGCGAGCCCTCGCCCCCGGCGCCCCGGTCGACGCGGCGTTCCCGCCCCTGCGGGCGGGCGCGCCTGCCCGAAGCTCAGCGGCCCTTGAAGTTCGGCACTTCGCGCGCGGCGGTGGCGCGCACGCCCTCGGCGAAGTCCTCGGTGTGGCGCAGCTCCTCCTGCACCGCCAGCTCCCGCGCCGTGGCGGCCTTCACCGCCTCGCTCAGGCCCTGGCGCAGGGTCTCGCGGGTGGTGGCGAGGCCCAGCGGCGAGTTCTCGGCGATCTCGCGCGCCAGGTCCCAGGCCACCTTGCGCTCCTCGCCCACCGGAGCCAGCACGTCCGCCAGGCCCCACTCCACCGCCTCGTCGCCCTTGATCCGGCGCGAGGTGTAGAACATCAGCCAGGCGCGCTGCTGGCCGATGGCCCGCGGCAGCACATGGGTCAGGCCGAAGCCCGGGTGGAAGCCCAGCCGGGTGAAGTTGGCCGCGAAGCGCGAGGCCTCGGAGCAGACCCGGAAGTCCGCCGACATCGCCAGCCCCAGGCCGCCGCCGATCGCCGCGCCATGCACCGCCGCCACGATCGGCTTGCGGCAGGCGAAGATCCGCGTCGCCTCCTCGTAGAGGTCGCCCACCCCCAGCCGGTCGACCGCGTCGTCGTCCTCGCCCGAGGAGGAGAAATCCGCCCCCGCGCAGAACGCCTTGCCGTTGGCGCACAGCACCACCGAGCGGCAGTCGGGATCCTTGTCCAGCGCCTCCAGCGTGTCCGCGATCTGCTGGATCAGCTTGAAATCGAAGAAGTTCAGCGGCGGGCGCTGGATCTCGACGGTGGCGACGAAGTCCTTCAGCTCGATGCCGAGCTCGGGCTGCGAATAGGCGGTCATGGCGTCTCCTCTCCTGCCGGCGGGCGGGGCGGCGGGGTCCGCCGCCCTCCGCCCGGGCCGGTTCGCCGGCGACCTTACGGCCGGCAGGTCGGGGATTCCAGAGGCCGCGGCGGCGCCGCCGCCTGCCGCGGCGGCGCCCGCCTGCGGCGCGCCCCCGGCCTCGCCGCCGCCGCCTCGCGCGCCATATCCCTGCGGAGCGGGGCCGTCGGGGCCCGCCCGCAGAGGAGCGCGCCATGAGCCGCGAGGGCGACGAGGCCCGCAGCATCGAGATCGACGAGGGCGAGGACGAGATCCATCTCGACCGCCAGGAACGCGAGCTGGTCGAGGAGCACGCCGAGGTCCCCTCGGAGGTCGTCTACGAGGCGATCCGCCGGGCCGGGCTGCACGAGCTCGGCCGCCCGGTCTCGGGCCTCGGCTGGTCGGGGGTGGCGGCGGGGATCGCGCTCAGCCTCTCGGTGCTGGTCGAGGGCGCGCTGCACGCGCTGCTGCCCGACGCCGGCTGGCGGCCGCTGGTGGCGGCCTTCGGCTATTCGATCGGCTTCCTGGTGGTGGTGCAGGCGCGCATGCAGCTGTTCACCGAGAACACCATCACCCCGATCCTGCCCTTCTTCCTCAACCCCGGCTGGGGGATGCTGGGCCGGCTCCTGCGCCTGTGGGGGGTGGTGCTGGTCGCGAACCTGCTGGGCTGCGCCGTCGCCGCCTGGGCGATGAGCCTGCCCGAGGTGGTCCCCCCCGACATCGAGGCGGGGATGCGCGAGATCGCCCGCGCCTATGCCGAGCTGACCCCGGCCGAGCAGTTCCTGCGCGGCATCCCGGCGGGGTTCGTGATCGCGGCGCTGGTCTGGATCCTGCCCCGCCAGGACGGCTCGGGCGAGGTTCTGGTGATCGTGATGCTGACCTGGACCATCGCGGTCGCCGAGATGTCGCACGTGGTGGCGGGCTCGACCAAGCTGTTCCTGCTGGCCTTCGCGGGGGAGCTCGACGCCGGCGAGGCGCTGCTGCGCGACGTCGCCCCGGCGCTGGCGGGCAACGTCCTGGGCGGCACGGGCATCTTCTCGGCGCTCGCCTATGCGCAGGTGCGCGAGCGGGTCTGAGCGCTCCGCGCTTGACGGCGCCCCCGAAGACTGCTCTTGGGGGCGCATGACGACCTCCGCCGCCCGTTCCGCTTCGGTCTATTACCCGCTGCCCTAGGCAGCGGAGCGTTCGTCGTGCTCGCCGCCGCCCTTGCGCCAGCGGTCGAGCTCCAGCCCTCCCCGATCCCTGGCCGCCCCCTTCCGGACCAGGATCATGGATCGCCCGTCTCCCTCTCCCGCCCGTCCTGTCGTCGCGATCGTCGGCTTCGGCGCCTTCGGATCGCTGCTCGCCGCCGCCCTCGCGCCCCATGCGCGGGTGACGGTCCACGACCGCTGCCCAGCCGCGCGGGCGGAGGCCGCGCGGCTGGGCTACGCGACGCCTGCCTGCCCGGGAGAGGCCGGGATCGTGGTGCTCGCGGTTCCGGTGCAGGCGCTCTCAGGGACGCTGGCCGCGCTCGCCCCCCGCCTGCGCCCGGGCCAGCTCGTGGTCGACGTCTGCTCGATCAAGGAGGAGCCGGCCCGCCTGATGCGTGCGGCGCTGCCCGAGGGGGTCGAGATCCTCGCCAGCCACCCGATGTTCGGTCCGGCCAGCGCGCGCGACGGGCTGGCGGGGCGGCAGATCGTGCTCTGCCCGATCCGGGGCCGGCGCTGGCGGCGGCTGGCGGCCTTCCTGCGCGCCCGTCTGCGGCTCGAGGTGATCGTGACGACGCCCGAGGCGCATGACCGCGAGGCGGCGTTGACCCAGGGCCTGACGCATCTCCTCGCCCGGGCCCTGACGAGCCTGGCCGAGACCGGCCCCGCGCGCCCGCGGATCCGCACCCGAAGCTTCGAGCTGATCGCCGAGGCGCTGGCGATGGTCGCCGGCGATTCCCCTGAGGTCTACGAGGCCGTGACCCGCGCCAACCGCCACGTCGCCCCCTGCGCGAGGCCCTCCTGCGCGCCCTCGCCGCCGCCCCGCCCCTCCGCCCGGACCGCTGAGCCCCCGCCCTCCGCTCCCCCGGCGTGCCGCCCCGCCGTCCGCTCCCCCTCTCGCACGCGCCGCCCGCCGCCCGCCGCCCGTCGCCCCCCCTCCCGCCAGACGCGCCCTGCCTCGCCCTGCGCCTCCCCCTGCCGCCGCGCCCACCGTCTGCCGCCCTCGCCGAGCCCGCCGGCCTGCGCCCATGCCGCCCTCGCAAAGCGCCTGTTCTCCGGAGCCGTCTCTCGCGGATGCCGATCAGAGCGACTCGCCCCCGGCCGTCAAGGATCGCGAAGCGACCCCCCGCAGGGGGGCTTGTCCTTGACGGCCGGGGGCGAGTCGCTCAGGCATCCATCAGCGAGAGACGGGTCCGGAGAACAGGCGCGGGGCTTGTTCTTTGGTGAGTCAGGAGCCCGCCGGAGGCTCCGCCCTCTCCAATCCCTCCAGCCCTCCCCACCCTCGCGAAGCAGCCAAGCCCGCCCGCAGGGCGCCTGTAGACCGGCTGGAGGAGAGGCGGGACGCCTCCCCCGGGACCAACCGCGTCTACAAGTCTCCGCCGCCCTCTCAGTGGAAATCGCGGGAGGGGAACAGCTTTCCCGCCTGCTGCCGGGGGTGGCGGGCGGGGGCGTCGCGGCGGGGGTCGCGGGTTTCGGCCGCCGCCCTGCCGCGGGCCGAGCCCTGGACGGGGCGGCGGACCTCGTCGACGGGTCCGGCGGGGTCCGGCATGTCGCGGGCGCCGCGGGCGAGGTCGTCGAGCAGGGGCGAGAGGTCCTCGATGGTCTCGGCCACCACATGGATCACCGAGCCGTCGCGCTGCATCCGCCCCGTCACCCGCAGCAGGCGGCCGGCGATGACCTGGCGGCGGAAGGTCTCGTAGACCCGGGCCCAGACCACGACGTTGGCGACGCCCGTCTCGTCCTCGAGGGTGATGAAGATCACGCCCCCCGCGCTGCCCGGCCGCTGGCGCACGATCACGAGGCCGCAGACCGCGACCCGCGCCTTCTCCGGCGGCAGCTCGAGCCCGGCGGCGGGCAGGCAGGCCGGCGGCAGGGGCCAGGGCTCGCCCTCGCGCCCGTCGCGGGTCGGGGCGCCGGGCGGGGTCAGGCGGGGGCGCAGCAGGGCCACGGGGTGGGCGCGGAGCGTCAGGCGGGCGGCGACGTAGTCCTCGACCACCTCCTCGCCCTCGCTCATCGGCGGCAGGGGGGTGGGGGCCTCCTCGATCCCCTCGCCCTCCAGCAGGCCTGCGAAGAGGGGCAGCGGCTCGCCCCCCGGCACGGCCTTCGCCTGCCACAGCGCCTGGCGGCGGTCGAGGCCGAGCGAGGCGAAGGCGTCCGCCTCGGCCAGCGTCGCCAGCGCCGCGGCCGGCAGGCCGGCCTTCCTCCACAGGTCCTCGACCGAGCGGTAGCCGTTGCCCCGCGCCCCGGTCAGCCACAGGGCGTCCTCCTCCTTCATCGCGCGCAGCTGGCGGAAGCCGAGCCTGAGCGCCAGCCCGCCGGTGGAGCGGGGGTCCGGCTCCAGCGTGTTGTCCCAGTAGGAGGCGTTCACGCAGACCGGCCGCACCGCCACCCCGTGGGCGCGGGCGTCGCGCACGATCTGGGCGGGCGCATAGAAGCCCATCGGCTGGGAGTTCAGCAGCGCGCAGGCGAAGGCCGCGGGATGGCGCCGCTTGATCCAGGCGGAGGCGTAGACGAGGAGCGCGAAGGAGGCCGCATGGCTCTCGGGGAAGCCGTACTCGCCGAAGCCCTCGATCTGCGAGAAGCAGCGCTCGGCGAAGTCGGGGGCGTAGCCGTTGCGGGCCATGCCTTCGAGGAAGCGGTCCCGGAAATTGTGGATGGTGCCGGACTTGCGGAAGGTGGCCAGCGCCCGGCGCAGCAGGTCCGCCTCCTCGGGCGTGAAGCCTGCGCCGATGATGGCGATCTGCATCGCCTGCTCCTGGAACAGCGGCACGCCGAGGGTCTTTCCCAGCACCTGGCCGAGGGCGTCGGAGGGGAAGCTGACCTGCTCCTCCCCCCGGCGGCGGCGGATGTAGGGGTGGACCATGTCGCCCTGGATCGGGCCGGGCCGGACGATGGCGACCTCGATCACCAGGTCGTAGAAGCAGCGCGGGCGCATCCGGGGCAGGAAGTTCATCTGCGCGCGGGATTCGACCTGGAAGACGCCGATGCTGTCGGCCTCGCACAGCATGTCGTAGACGGCGGGGTCCTCGGGGGGGAGGGTGGCCAGCGTCCAGCGCTCGCCGGCATGGCGCTCGATCAGCTCGAAGGCCTTGCGGATGCAGGTCAGCATCCCGAGGCTGAGCACGTCGACCTTCAGGATGCCCAGCGCGTCGATGTCGTCCTTGTCCCACTCGATGACCGTGCGGTCCTCCATGGCGGCGTTCTCGATGGGGACGAGCTCGTCGAGCCGCCCCTTGGTGATGATGAAGCCGCCGACGTGCTGGGAGAGGTGGCGCGGGAAGCCGATCAGCTCGGCCACCAGGTCGAGGGTCCGGCGCAGGCGCGGCTCGGTCGGGTCGAGGCCGATCTCGCGGATTCGTTCCTCGCGGATCGACTCCGACGACCAGCCCCAGATCTGGGAGGCGAGCGCGTTGATCGCGTCCGCCGACAGCCCCATGGCCTTGCCCACCTCGCGCACCGCCCGGCGGGCGCGGTAGTGGATCACGGTCGCGCAGAGGCCGGCGCGGTGGCGGCCGTAGCGTTGGTAGATGTGCTGGATCACCTCCTCGCGGCGCTCGTGCTCGAAGTCGACGTCGATGTCGGGGGGCTCGTCGCGGGCCTCGGAGACGAAGCGCTCGAAGACCATCGAGGCGACGTCGGGGCCGATGGCGGTGACGCGCAGCGCGTAGCAGACGATGGAGTTCGCCGCCGATCCGCGGCCCTGGCAGAGGATGCCGCGGGACTCGGCGAAGGCCACCAGGTCGCGCACGGTCAGGAAATAGGGCGCGTAGTTCAGGCGCGAGATCAGGGCGAGCTCATGGTCCGCCTGGGCGCGCACCCGCGCGGGCACGCCGTCGGGGTAGCGGGCGCGCAGGCCCTCGGCGGTCAGGCGTTCCAGGCGGGCCTGGGGGTCCTCGCCGCCCGCGACCTCGTCGGGGTATTCGTAGCGCAGTTCGTCGAGGGAGAAGCGGCAGCGGCCGGCGACCTCCTGCGCGCGCTCGACGGCCTGGGGGTGGTCGGCGAAGAGGCGGCGGATCTCGGCCTCGTCGCGCAGGCGCCGCTCGGCGTTGGGCTGGGCGCGGCGGCCGAGCTGGTCGATGGTGGTCCCCTCGCGGATGCAGGCGAGCACGTCGGCGAGGCGGCGGCGGGCGCCCACATGCATGATCGGCGAGGCGGAGGCGACCATCTCCGCCCCCGTCGCCTGCGCGAGCCGCGCGAGGGCTGCGAACCGCGCCGCGTCGCGGCCGTCGTAGGCGGGCGCGGCCAGCACGAAGACCTGGCCGGGGAGGCGGCGCGTCCACTGTTGCAAGGTTCGCACGGTCCCGCCCGCGCCGCGCGGCGGGCGCGGCGCCGGCTGGCGGGCGGGCGCGGGCCGGCGGGCGGGGGCGCCCTTGGACGGGCGTTCGGACGAGGCGGGCGGCGCGCCGCAGGACCCGGCCGCGGCATCGGCCGCGGATCGGGGGCGCCGGGGGCCGGCGGCGGCAGGGACCTCCTGCGGCGCGAGGGCGGGTGCGGTCGCGGGCCCCGGCGCGTCGGTCGCGTCGGCCTCCGGGCGCCGGTCGGGCGTCGTGCCCTGTGGGGCGGGGGCGCCCTGCGGCGGGGGGGCGGCCGGCGGGGGGGAGGCGCCCGGCGGCGGGGGGCCGGGGTCGAGCGCCTCGGGGTCGGTCTCGGGCGAGGGGCGCCAGAGAAGCAGCAGGCC
>Ga0310345_10001473_pt1 | contig 26081 bp, 21 predicted proteins | sample HC15DNA20500_MG_FD_204667 | JGI IMG/M metagenome (GOLD analysis project Ga0310345, IMG submission 204667) | Marine microbial communities from station ALOHA, North Pacific Subtropical Gyre - HC15-DNA-20-500_MG | ecosystem: Environmental > Aquatic > Marine > Oceanic | place: Pacific Ocean: North... | reverse complement strand
CACGCCCGATCAAGTCTACTTCGACCCACAGCCGCGACCGCAGGCGGCTTAACCTAGCAGGTCATCACTTAAAAATCGCTGCGGACTGTCCAATGGATGGGGTCCAGCTCACTTGGCCACGGCAACTTCATCTGGGTATGGCTGACGACGCCACATGCCGGGCTTCGCGCTACCGCGCCACTCGATGCGCTCAAATCGGGCCGCATGGACCGCGTGCTGGCTGTGGCGAGCTCGGACGCAAGCGGGGCATTTTCTTAGGGGATCATGCCCATCGAAGCTCGTCTGCGGCTCTGGCACTAGGCCTTGACCGAGGCGACCTTGGGTCATGCAACACTTGCCGTCTGACTAGGCTATAAGCCCACGTCGCTACGAGCTATTCGGCTGCCGCGTCGCTCGTTATACCGCCAATTACAGATTTTGTATAACGGGTCGAATCGAGTAAATGCGACCGCCTTTACCCGAGGGTTGTGCATGCCATCGGCTGCACTTGCCGGTTGAGCATCGCCGCCAGCAGCGCTTTTGTCGTGCCCGGCGTAGAGTAGATCCAGATCAGTCAATCAGTGTTTGGGCCATTTGCCTACCGGTGCGGGAGTTGTCATGCGAATCCCTCGACTTACCTTATTCAGAGTGGCATCCATCGCGACACTCGCGTGGCTCGCGACGCGACGGATCAGTCCAGCCCACGCCAGCGCTGAGATCGTGCCCTCACGGCTTGTAGAAGACGCGCGCCGCGATGCCGCTGCTGCCAATCGCTCTCTGACGAATCAACTCGAGCGATGGTTGCGCATGGGCCAGTTTTTGGACCAACTTGAGGAGATTGGTTACGACCGCGTCCAGCTTGCGCTAACAGGATCGATATCGCCGGATGAACTCAACGCATTGGAACGCTCGATTTTCGATACGGCGTTCGAGCAGCGGATGCGCGCCCCCGGCCCCGAAGAAAAGGAGTTCTTTGCCGAGCTCGGACGTCAACAACGTGAGGCCGGTTTCGATTTATCGAAACTGGGCACTCGATGAGCGCGCTGACACAGCTGGTTTTGTTTGGTGCCCTGTTACTGGGGATCGGCATCGGCGGCTTATCTATCGCCCGACGCCTAGATCGTCGCGACGAGCTACGTCATCGGCGCAATCGGTCGCGGTAGTTGTCGAGACAAACAGGTCAGGCAAATCCCGCGGCATGTCGGATGACGCGCTGGCGGAACAGAGGCGAGACAATACTCGAAGATCGACTGCATTACTTTCCTGATCGGCTGCACTGTGAGAGCCCTAACGAATTTGAGCGTGCTCGGCCGGCAGGCACGTTTTAGAGGAAGATCGGATCTTGCGCCAGTCGGTTACGTACCTTGGTATGGCCCGTAGACGGAAGAGTCCTCTGCTTTCGTCGCTCGGCGGGCCTGCAACTAGCCTTCGCCGCCCCCGGCATACTTCATTCGTTCTCCAAACTCGGCGTCGTAAAGCGCGCGCTCGATGGACGATAGACGATCCGGCGATATGTTCCCTCGAAGCGCTTCAGAGACATTCTCGTAGTCGAAATCAGGTCGCAGGTCCCATACGCGACCAATATGAGCCCATCGTTCGATCTGCTCGGCGGCAGACCGGCCCATCGGTTTCGTATCGTGCTCTGCAGCCTCGACAAGCCCCGTATCCAAAAGGATTGGGCGTCCTTTAGCCGCTTTTTGTTTTCGGTTTTTCATATCGTTCCGGGCGCTGCGCACTACAGCCAGGATCACGAACCCTGCGGCGAAAAGCGCGAGCAATACACCTGTCATGATCTATTCTCCGGTAAGCGTAATTGAAGCGAGGGTCAAGACGGCTGTTGCCAGAAGAACCACGCACCGCATGCTTAGTATTTCCTATTCACATATCGGACCCAGAGTGTGCCGCCCGACGCTGTCACGTACGAACGACTCTCTAAGGCCGTGCAATGTCACTCATCATCCTTATCCTTTGTGCAGTGTATATACGTGCCGCGCGGCCGATTCTCGCGAACCATTTCGACCTCGCGCCCCTCCCGCGCCTTCCGGCGAGCGCGGGCTTCGCGCTGTTGACGTGTACCGACCCACAGGGACAGCAGCATGCCCAACACCAGAAGTAGCGTTGCGATTAAAAGCGGCCATTCACCCATGCGGTTTTCCTCTTTCTTGGTTTCCGACCTCATACTTCGCACTCTGGGACATCCGGGCTAGCCCAACTGCCTCATACCGCTCAACGTATGCTTCGAAACAAGAGCCCACAATCACTCGTGAGCCTTAGATCAACGGCCGGACACGTGCTCTGTACGGCGTTGGTGCGTGATGATCGGGCGATAAAGCCGGCAGTAAAACGCTAAGGCCTACACGTTTGAACCCCGTGGGGCAGGCACCAAAGCCCGGGCGATCCGGGCTTGGCTAGCCTCGGCTGGTGACTCACAACAGTGCACTCTTTCTCCGTCTCACCAGTGCATATCTCGACCGATTATGAGGAGTTATATGCAATGTAAACCTCCCTATACAGGAGGAAAAAACACACCTCGATATGGAGAGAGTGCCTGTTCTACAGGGGGCTGACCGTACCCGGTGTGCGGTTAGTAACTCCCGTGACGCGGGGAGACACAAGACGATTTATCATCTATCAGGTGCGTGCGTGGGCAGCGCAATAGGCTCTGCTCGTGATGGAATCACAATGCTCAAGCACGTGGGTGGATGTCCCCCAAAAAAGCCAACGCCCGTGCTGTGTTCCAGGACATGGCAGCGTGGCTTGACCGTTCCTGCGGCCGCCGTGGTAGTCATATTGCGCGGGCGCAATAACCCCATGAATGGGATAACCAACGCCTCGGGGCCTGCAGCGCATCGATGCCAATGATGTTGAACGCCCTGCAATTCCGCGGCTCTACACCCGATACCGCTCTGCCACGCCGCCGGCTAGCGGCGTACCACCAGGCACTGGTGGAGCGTTGCCCAAATGTGTCACTACAGGGTCTCCGACGCCATCATTGACACTGGGGTGGCCCCAAAAAAAGCAGCTGGTAATGCACGACGAAACGTGTGCCGCCTGCATCACGGCACCGGCCAGACCGTGAGCCCAAATAACCGGATACCGCACAGAATTTCCCGCCGGAAACGGGTCTCAGTCTTAGGGTACAGGTGCGGTTCGAAACGGAGATTAGAATCGCCTGGGACGACTCCCTCGCCCCCAGGGGGCGCAAAAAGTTTGCTCACCTTGAGATGATTCTATGCGTTCACACATGGCCTGCGTGTGCGCGCCTATTAGAGATGTCACTGGCCGCAGGGCGAAGGTGGCTGGCCCGGTGCAGCGAGCAATTATGGGACCAAACCGCTGGCATGAGCGGCGCTCAGACCGCGGTGCAGGCGGGCTGGGGAGACCAGAAATAACGCCGATTGCGGCGTCGCTATTAGATGCTCGATAACCCCGTGATAATCCACACGAGCAACGCAGCGAGCAATAGTTTATGTACTCGCGTCGACGCTCCGAGACGGAACAAATCGGACATCAACCGGCATCCTGAATCCGCATCCGGCGACGTCACGAATACCTTTTAGAGGCGGTTCGCGAAGCCGGTTCGAGAGCAAAATTTGCACCCTAGATCGACTCCGGAGGAGCAGAAAATGAATCACGAAACGACTTTAATTTCGCATCCAGTGACGTCTCGGGGACTCCAGATAGGCCGGGTGCCCAAGGTATGTTCCGACCGAGCCGGACCCATTTTTATCACGCCAAAATTGGGCCGATGTGACCGAGGGAAAAAATCTTAAAGCCCCCCTCTGCCGAACTGTAAGTCATAGTCATGCTTTCGTGAGGGGGACGCTCGCTGCGTTGGCATTGGCGAAATAAGGCTTTCTGGTTATCCCAAATAGGGCCTATGAGCTACGCCGGCACAACCCAGGTGACGGATGACCGTGTCGGTCGCGCGGCGCGGTCATTCCCATTGATCGACATGAAGTGTTACATCGTCGTGTTCAACGAGACTGTAGCCACCGCCGTAGACCGCAGGGGCATCTACCAGGCGACCGGCGAGAAGTGCCGTCATCCGCACCATCAGACGACGAACGAGCACAGTGACACCGCGCCGAACGTTGGGCCCTACGTCAGCGGGGCCGATGATGCATCGGTCGAAATGGCGCGGACGACTAGCCTGGTAACTCCTTGATGCTTCCCCGGCGGTAACAGCGATGTCGCCACTCGCGTCAAACTCAGCCTGATGCGTTTTCTGGGTCACCGCGGCGTGCCAGGTCTGGCCGCAACGCTGCCAAGCTTCGCCCACGGCCCATGTGTCGAGGGCACGTGCTGGATGTCCGAGCAGTCATCATTCCTCAACTCTACGTCGTCGGCATCGGGCCGGCCGATGACCCCACGCGCAAACGCACACATGATTACGGCAACAATCTCACCGATTACGTGCTGCTGTGCCGGCGCACGACCCGCACTTACCACCTCACACCCCAAGGCACGACATGGCGAACATTTACGCGCGTCGGAGTTCGGCAACAAAGGACGACTGCGCGGCACGGTGATGGTCAAGGCGGCTACCATTGCCGATGCACTCGACGCGATTCGTCAGCACACTAGGCACTTCGTGTTCAAATCGAACAACCGGGATGAGGTTGGACTGATGAAGCCGCTGTGACACGGGCCCTCCGCGCGGAACTACAGCACGCCGCTGACCAGTCCCGGCGAGCCGGTCGAGTTGCGTGACGACATGAAAACCATGGCCTATGGCGCCTCGTAGTTCATCCTCCAGTACCTCGTTGTGGCGTTCGGGCCGGTGATCATCGTGGTCGGTGAAAGGCGCGCCGCAACCAACTGGCCGTGGCCGATTTCGCGCCACCGTTGACGTTGCAGCACGTGTCTCTAGTCCCTCGGATTGGAGACTACGATTGCCTTGTTCGTGGATCGGCGCCTCTTCGGCAGCATGTCACTCACCCAGCGCGCACGGCACACCCACGATACGCCGGGCAAGGCCTGCAAATTCAAGTCGCCATCCTGTCACACGATCGATGGACGTATCGGTATCGATATCAGCGGCGGTCACGACCCGCCAAGTTGCGCGAGGACATGCCCTGTCGATGAAAATAGATTTGTCTGCGCCCGCGGCATATCAGCCCCATTGAGCATCTTAGGCAAATCGAGGAGACCGCCATTGGGGACCGTGACACAGAGTACCCGGTATTCACAGGGAGCCCGGGAGCGCGCTATAAAACCTTCGAGTGCGGATAAGATCGGCTGCGCAACGCCACTGGGTTCGCCAAGCCAAGCTTGCTCGCGGGCTGTGCGAGGGCGAGACCACCGAGGCGCGTGGGCGCATCAAAGCGCTCGAGCACGAGAATCGCGGATTGGAACGCGCCAACCAGATTGTGCGTATGGCATCGGCAATTTTGCGCAGTCGGAGGCCAGCCTCCGACGCTCGGCATTGTGGTCTTTAGCGACGATTATTGCGGTGTCTACGGTGTCGAGCCCATCCGCCGATGGCCGATCACACCGTCGACGTATAGCTCTGACAAGGCCCAACAAGCCGAGCCCGACCGCCGATCTATCCGAGCGCAACGTACTGCCGCGCTCGCAATCTGTACCTTGGAGCAAATCATTTTTTATTTTACGCCGGGCCATCCGGCCGCGTTGCTCCGCCATCGCAACGCAGTATCCAGTATCTCTCGCTGCGTTATTTCAGACCTCTGAGCGATGCTCAGTTCACGCTATCTGTCGGGCATATCGGCGACTCTTACGACAACGCAACGGTCGAGACCGTGATCGGCCTGTCGAAAACGGTAATCCTCCCCCAAACGCCGACTTTAGCGCGGCTGCGCCGGCGTCGAGCACGCTACGCTGGAATGTGTCGATTGGTGGTAACTACCGGCGCTCACCGGAACCGATTGGCGATGTGGCACCGACTGAAGTCCATCTAATTTCGTAGCATCCTTTAAGGCTGAAATAAGGCCCGCCATAAACGGATTGACCCTCGTCAAACCAGTGGCCATTCGAGGTCTTTCATATCGTTCTCAGTTCTCAGCAACGCGTGACGTTCATGTTCGATGTATAAACAATTGAAGGGCGCCGCACTCACCTGATGAAATTTGCGTCAGCGGTGGAAAGTCACTGATTTCAAGAACAACGCTGTATCACCACAAGGCGATAATTCTCCCGGCCGGTGCCCTATCCAATCTGATACGAGATGACGCCCGGTACGTTACCCATCAGGCTGAACAGGCCGACCTGGAAACACTATTGCGCACCGCGTCGATACAGAACGGGCGTAGCTGGCGTGCCGGGTGCGCAACAGCTATCAGCAGGCACGTGATTTCCTGGCGGGCTTCGTCCCGGTCTCGGTCGTGCTGCCCAAGACACGCAATCGCGCTAGGCGTGGCCGATGCTTTTGATCAGCACCGCTGCCGCCGTTGTCGGAGAAGACACGCCGGCTGGAATCGGCGCTAGCTAGACTCTATCTCTAGGGTGTTTCGACCGACGAGATGTACGAGGCGCTTACGTCTTTGTTCGGCGAATCAGTCAAGGGCCTGTCGGCGTCAACGGTCAGGCGCCTAAAAGTCGGCTGGGATAACGAGTGAGATATCTTTTAAGAATGCGCCTGGCGCGGCCACGAGATGGCGTATCTCTGGACGAGCGGCAACCATGTCAATGTGCGCGCAGCCGAGCGGCGTCTTGTATTCGTTGCGACCGGCTGAGACGGGTCTTGCCGCAAGAATTTCCCCGGCGGAGAGTGAAGAACGTTCTCGGGGACCACCCGAGGCCGAGAACCATTGCCGTTGAGCCTGCGTGATCGCGGCCGGGCCGTCGTGCCGACGCTGGCCGACGGCGACAGCGCGATGGGCTTGTAGGCCACGCTGGCCGAGGTCTATCCCGAGGCTAGTGTTCACGTTCAGCAGTACAGGCTCCATAAAGACCGCTAACGTGCTCGACAAGCCACCGAAGCAGATTCAGCCGCACGCCAAAGGCCATCTCCATGGGAAGTTACTCTACTCCACTGAGCAGACCTTTGACCGATTCGTCGCGACCGATGATGGCAAACATCTCAAGGCCACCGAGTGTCGGCACGAAGACCGTGATGCGCAACTCGCGTTCCATGGTTTGTTAGCCACGCGCTGCCAGTCCCTACCGATAAGCAAGCCGATCGCGTCGAACTACGCCGTGATTCACTAGCAAACCGCGGATACGCGCAACTGTGAAAGTGCGAAAGCGTAAAAAAAAACGCGTACTGGCGCAGCTAATAGCGATGCATGCTCAGAAGCGCTAGCGTCAATTACGCGTCTTCATACAACTAGCCGACCTTCTCTCAATCACGTGCCATTGATCGATGGGCTAGACGAACCGCACGTAAGCAGGAGGCCGTCTAACTCTTTTTCCATACGTTCGCTTTACAGTCACTCCACGGAGCTAACGGCTCTTGAGCCACGCGACCACCTCGCCCTCAAACCATCGCCGAGCGCCACCAATTCGCACGTAGGGTGGCATCGGCCGGCCCTGAGAAACGCGATTCGCGATGGTTTGCGGAGCGATCTGTAAAAACTGCGCAAGCTGCGCGTCAGTCCACAACGGGACCACCGAATCTGGGCTGTCTTCCCTACGCATAGTAACGAGTATGTTGACGGGGCCACATCGGCCTCATTCTTTCTATGTGTAGAAATCGGACAATTCGGTGGCGTCGCAGTTAGTCCGACTAGTTCCTCACGCGTGGCCGGTTCAAGGCTACGTAGGGAGATTCACACCCGGCGATTCATAGCGAAGTCATCTCTATCGCACCGCCACTTACCCTGCTAGATTGGTTGTAGTGGTTGCACGAACCGACCCAAACACGGGTAGCGGTTGGTAGTCGCGAGTAGAAATTGGTAAGAATTACAGTCGCATGCTTCGTATGTTGCTGTTTTTATTAAGGCAACAGCCATCTTCGGGAGGTGGAGGTCGTAGGTTCAAATCCTGCTACCCCGACCATCTAGTCGTCTTTATTCCCGACCTATTAAATAGTCCCGCCGACACGCGCCTAACGAGGCGCTCGCTGTCTCGTGCGCGGATTGTGGCCGTGGCGCTCTGTTCCAGCGGTCACGCACGAAAAAGCCGGGCGCCCTGCCCGGCTCAAACCGACTGGCCCAAGGCGATTCAGCTGCCCGCTTGCTCCGCCATCATGGCGTCGTAGCTGTCGGCCAGGTCGGTTTTTTCGGTATCCGTGAGCACCTTGCCGGCAACCTGGAACACTTCCTGCTCTTCTTCATCGAGATGATGAGTGACCAGGTGCTGCAGTTTCTTTGCCGACGTGAGCCAACTCGGCGAGCTGTAGTCGGTGTCCTCGAGTGTTTCGATGAGCTCGTCGATCTCGTGATGCTCGGCCACGCTATGACGTGCCTTTTCCTGTGTTCGATCGTATTCCATGAGCGGCACATAGAAATGCCGCTCTTCGGCATTGGCGTGATGCACCAATTCCGCTTTCAGCGCAGCAAACAGTCCTTCCCGCTTGCTGCTGTCGCCATGCGTATCGGTCAACCCGTCGAGCAGGCGCCGCTGCTTGTCGTGGCTTTCGCGCAATGCCTCGAAGATCGTCTTCATGGTGGTTTCCCTCTGATATTGCGGGGGTTTCGACGTAATCGATGGTACCTTTAGCCCAAACGCCATAGAATCCGTAACATCGCGTAATCACCGATTCGGTCGATACAAGAGTGGTAAGCGAGTTACGCACGGCGCGCAGCGACTGATGCTGCTTCGCGCAACAGCCACGGGAACCGGACATGGCCACGAATAAACAGAAGGTCGCGACGCCTGCACTGGGCGGCCTCGCTCGACAACTGGTCGAGGATGGTCTTATCGAGGCCGACAAGGCACTCGAGATCCAGGCTGAGGCCCATCGCGAGGACGAATCGTTCGTTGCGCGGGTCGTGGCGCGCGGCGTGCTCTCCGCCGCGGTTCTGGCGAAGGCCGCGTGCGAAGAATTCTCGATGCCGCTACTGGACTTGCGTGCGGTCGATCTCACCCAGGCGCCGGTCAAACTCGTATCCGAGGCGCTCATCCGCAAGCACGGTGTGCTGCCGCTGTACCAGCGCGGGCGCAACCTCTTCGTGGCGGTCGCCGATCCGACCAATCTGCAGGCACTCGACGAGTTCAAGTTCAGCACTGGCCTGAACATCGAGCCGATTCTGGTTGAACAGGACAAGCTGGCCAAGGCGATCGACGGTGCCTTCAGCGCCATCGACAGCGCCATGGCCGGGCTTGACGACGTATCCCTCGACAATCTGACTGTCGATGCGCCGGGCGAGGCCGACGCCGCTGACGGCAGCCGTATCGACTCCGACGATGCGCCAGTCGTGCGCTTCGTCAATAAGGTCATGCTGGACGCCATCAACAAGGGCGCGTCGGATATCCATTTCGAGCCCTACGAAAAAAAATACCGGATCCGCCTGCGCCAGGACGGCGTGCTGCGCGAGGTCGCCTCCCCGCCTGCCGCGCTGGGGATGCGCCTGTCGGCGCGACTGAAGGTGATGGCACGCCTCGACCTGGCGGAAAGACGCGTGCCGCAGGACGGGCGCATCAAGCTCAATCTGAACAAGAATCGGGCCATCGATTTCCGTGTCTCGACCTGCCCTACCCTGCACGGCGAGAAGATCGTGCTGCGTATTCTCGACCCGACCAGCGCGCAGCTGGGTATCGAGGCTTTGGGCTACGAGCCCGATCAGCGCGAACTGTTCGAGCAGACCATTCATCGCCCCTACGGCATGGTGCTGGTCACCGGGCCCACCGGCAGCGGCAAGACGGTTTCGCTCTACACCGCGCTGAACATGCTCAACACCAGCGACCGCAATATTTCCACGGCGGAGGATCCCGCGGAAATCAACCTTCCCGGTATCAACCAGGTCAACGTGCACCCGAAGGTCGGCCTAACGTTCGCGAGCTGTCTGCGCGCGTTTCTGCGCCAGGATCCCGACGTCATCATGGTCGGCGAGATTCGTGATCTGGAAACCGCGGAAATCGCGATCAAGGCTGCGCAGACAGGCCATATGGTGCTGTCGACCCTGCACACGAACGACGCGCCTCAGACGCTGACACGCCTGGTGAACATGGGGGTGCCGGCCTATAACATCGCGGCCTCGATCTCGTTGATCATTGCGCAGCGTCTGGCACGCCGGCTCTGCTCGAACTGCAAGCAGCCGGCACAAATTCCGCGCGAAGAGCTGATCGCGGAAGGCTTCCGCGAGGACGAGCTGGATAGCCTGGAGCTGTTCGAAGCCAATGCCGACGGCTGCGACAACTGCACCAACGGCTACAAGGGCCGCGTCGGCATCTACCAGGTCATGCCGGTGACCGACGCCATCGGCCAGATCATCATGGAAGGCGGCAATGCCGCGGACATCGAAAAACAGGCCGAAAGCGAAGGCGTGATCGACCTGCGCGAGGCCGGGCTGGAAAAGATGCGCGCCGGCGTACTCAGCCTCGCGGAGGTCAATCGCGTCACCGTCGACTAACGCACCGCCCATGAAAAAGGCCCGGCGAACAGTCGCCGGGCCCGTATTTCACGCCGCTTGTCGCGGCCTGCGTCAGGCTTCCGCGGTTTCGCGCGGCGAAACGTCGAGCTCGATTTCGTTGTCGCTGACGCGCACCACCACTTGCCCGCCGTTGGCCAGGCGACCGAACAGCAGCTCTTCGGCCAGCGGCTTCTTGATGTGGTCCTGGATCACGCGGGCCATCGGCCGCGCCCCCATCTTCACATCGTAGCCACGCTCGGCAAGCCACGCGCGGGCTTCCGACTCGACCACGAGCTCGACGCCACGGGCTTCGAGCTGGGCCTCGAGCTGGAGCACGAACTTGTCGACAACGCGCTCGATAACCTCGCCCTGCAACGGCTCGAACTGGATGATCGAATCCAGACGGTTGCGGAATTCAGGCGTGAAGCCGCGCCGGATGGCCTCCATGCCATCGGAACTGCTGTCGCTCGGATTGAAACCGATACCACGGCTGGCCATGGCTTCCGCACCGGCGTTGGTCGTCATCACCAGGATCACGTTGCGGAAATCGGCTTCGCGACCGTTGTTGTCGGTGAGCTTGCCGTGGTCCATGACCTGCAGCAGCAGATTGAAGATATCCGGATGCGCCTTCTCGATCTCGTCGAGCAGCACCACCGAATGCGGCTGTTTGGTCACCGCCTCGGTGAGCAGACCGCCCTGGTCGTAACCGACATAGCCGGGCGGCGCACCGATCAGACGCGAGACGGTATGCCGCTCCATGTACTCGGACATGTCGAAACGGATCAGCTCGACGCCGAGATGCAACGCCAGTTGACGCGTAACCTCGGTCTTGCCGACACCGGTCGGGCCGGCGAACAGGAAGGAGCCGATCGGCTTGTCGCGATTATCCAGGCCCGAACGCGACATCTTGATCGCGCTCGCGAGTGACGTCACGGCCTCGTCCTGACCGAAGATGACCAGCTTGAGATCGCGCTCGAGCGTCTTGAGCACATCGCGGTCGTCACGCGAAACGGTCTTGGACGGAATCCGCGCGATACGGGAGACCATGTCCTCGATATCACGGACCTGGACCGTCTTGCGGCGCTTGCCGGAAGGGCGCAGGCGCAGGCGTGCGCCGGCCTCGTCGATCACGTCGATGGCCTTGTCCGGCAGGTGGCGATCGTTGATGTGACGTGCCGACAGCTCGGCCGCGGCTTCAAGTGCCGGCTGGGTGTAGCGGACCTGGTGATGACTCTCGAAGCGATCCTTGAGTCCGCGCAGGATCTGCACGGTATCGGCGACGCTCGGCTCGGGTACGTCGATCTTCTGGAACCGCCGCGCCAGTGCGCGATCCTTCTCGAACACGCCGCGGAATTCCTGATAGGTCGTCGCACCCATGCACCGCAGCTCGCCAGACGCCAGCTTGGGCTTGAGCAGGTTCGATGCGTCCATCACGCCGCCCGAGGCCGCGCCGGCGCCAATGATGGTGTGAATCTCGTCGATAAACAGTACAGCGCCGTCCTGCTTGCCGAGCTCGGCGAGCACGCCCTTGAGGCGCTTTTCAAAATCGCCGCGATATTTCGTACCGGCGATCAGCGCCCCGAGATCGAGCGCATAGATCACGCTATGGCTGAGCACGTCGGGGACTTCACCGTCGACGATCATGCGCGCCAGGCCTTCGGCGATCGCCGTCTTGCCGACCCCCGCCTCGCCCACGAGCAGCGGGTTGTTCTTGCGGCGCCGGCAGAGCGTCTGAATGACGCGCTCAATCTCGTGATCGCGTCCGATGAGCGGATCCACGTCGCCCTCGGCGGCCTTGCGGTTGAGATTGGTCGCGTACTGTTCGAGCGGCGACTTGCTCGACTCGCCTTCTTCGCTGGTCTTTTCGGTCGTCGGACCGACTTCCGGACTGTCGGATTCCGACTTCGACACGCCGTGCGACACGAAATTGACCACATCCAGGCGCGTCACATCCTGTTCGCCGAGCAAGTACACGGCGTGGGACTCCTGTTCGGAGAAGATGGCGATCAGCACGTTGACCGCGGTGACCTCCTTCTTGCCCGACGACTGTACGTGGTAGACCGCGCGCTGCAGCACGCGCTGAAACCCCAGCGTGGGCTGAACCTCGTGGTCTTCGCCTGCCGGGACGACCGGCACATGCGTATCGATATAGCTTTTGAGCTCGCGTTCGAGACGGGGAATATCGGCATTGACCGATTCGAGCACCTCGACCACCGCAGGGTTGTCCAGCAGTGACATGAGCAAGTGCTCGACGGTGAGCATCTCGTGATGCTGCCGCCGCGCCACCATGAAGGCGGCATCGAGGGCGGTTTGAAGTTCCTGGCTCAGCATTTTGCGTCCCCGAACTTGACGTTCGATTGAGGCCTGATGATCCCTTTATCGGTCGGAATCAGGCTTTTTCCATAGTACACAACAGCGGGTGCTGATGGGCGCGCGCGTGATCGTTGACCATGGCCACTTTCGTCTCCGCGATCTGGGCGGTAAAGGTGCCCGCGACCGCCTTGCCCCGCGTATGAACGGTAAGCATGACTTGTACCGATTGCTCGCGGTTCAGGGAGAAGTAGGTCATCAGCACTTCCACCACGAACTCCATCGGCGTGAAGTCGTCGTTATGCATGATCACCTTGTACAGCGGTGGCTGCTCGGTCTTCGGACGACTGGTTTCGACGACGGCTTCGCCCTCGTCCTCCACGGTCGGTTTCGGTTTGTCGGACTGACTCATCACGCCTACCTTGGATTGCGGTGGCCGCAGAATCGGCCAAACCACGATCGCACCCGGTTTTCTATACGCAGGATATAAGGATACGGGGGCGCCAAATCAATCGATTGAGAGCAATCGGTTGCGCCACCGTCGGGCGACACGAGGAAAGGCAGCGGAATGCGCCCTTCGGCAGCTATTCGCCGAGGCTGTGAGCGAGCAGCGTGCGAATACGCTCCGGCACCTGCTGCTCGACCTCCATGCGCGCGACATCGATCGCGCTGGCGAACGCAACAGCGTCGGCATCGCCGTGCGACTTGATCACGGTGCCCTGCAATCCGATGAAGGTCGCCCCGTTGTACTGGCGCGGATCCACCCGACGGCGGAACGCCCGCAGTACCGGCATCGCGAAAAACGCCGCAGTGCGTGTCAGTGCGTTGCGCGAGAATTCTTCCCGCAGGAACTGGGCGATGAGCTTGCCCAGTCCTTCGCTCGTCTTCAGCGCGACGTTGCCGACAAAACCGTCACAGACCACGACGTCGACATCGCCGATATAGATATCGTCACCCTCGACGAACCCGATGTAATTGAGTTCGCTGTCGCCGATGAGCCTGCCCGCCTGCTGGATCTGGACATTGCCCTTCATCTCTTCCGCGCCGATATTGAGCAGACCGACGCGCGGACTCTCCACACCGTGGACGGCTTCGGCGACGACCGCACCCATCACCGCGAACTGAAACAGCTGCTCCGGGGTCGACTCGGCGTTAGCGCCGAGGTCAAGCATGAGCGTATGGCCACGCCGCGAGGGGATCGGCGACACGATCGCGGGCCTGTCGATGCCGGCCAGCGTCTTGAGCACGAATCGCGCCGTGGCCATCAGCGCGCCCGTATTGCCCGCCGACACGCACGCACCCGCCTCGCCCGACTGGACGAGATTGATCGACACCCGCATCGAAGAGTCTTTCTTCTGACGCAGCGAGCGCGCGGGCGATTCGCACATGCCCACGACTTCCGACGCGTGACGCACGGTCAGACGATCGCCGACATCGGCCTTGCGATGGCGCGCGATCTCCTGGTTCAGCGCATCCGCATCGCCCACGAGCACGATCTCGAGGTCGGGATGCGACTGCAGGCTGGCCACGACGGCTTCCACGGCCACAGGCGCGCCGCGGTCGCCGCTCATGGCGTCGACGGCAATACGGGTCATGGGTTCATCGAAACGGGGCGTGCGCCCCGTCATCGATCGACTGTCAGGCGTCGTCGCCGATATTCACGACACGACGGCCGCGATAGAAGCCGTCACGCGTGACGTGATGGCGGCGATGCGTCTCGCCGGTGGTCGAATCGATCGACAGCGTGGGGTGCTTCATCTCGTCGTGGGTACGACGCTTGTCACGCTTCGAACGGGATTTACGGTTCTTTTGGACGGCCATGGCGTTCTATGTCTTCCAGCGTATTGTAGAAATCGTCAATCGTTGCGCTTGAGCTGACTCAGCACGGCGAACGGATTGTTCGGTTCTTGCTCTTTCGTCTCTCGTGGCGGCGTCTCGTCATCGACGTACGCCGCTCGGCAGGCCGAACGCGCACAACGCGCCACGCTCGGCATGGCCAGCAGCAATTCATCCGCGACCAGCGTGTGGACGTCCAGCAGATCGCCATCGGCCATCACCGGTTCATCTTCACGCGGCACGTTCGCTGCCGCCTCGTCATCGCCGACGACTACACCGGCGACCTCGACATGCATCGGCTGGTCGAAAGCCTTCAGGCAACGCTGACACTCCAGCTGGAGCGTCGTGCCTATCGTGCCTTCGACACGCACACGCCGTTGCGCATCTTCCTTGAACTCGAGATCGACGGCCACCGAATCACCCGCGCGCGATGCGGCAACCGTTTCGGCGACCACACGACGCAGGCGGGAGAGTTCGATTTCGCCGCTGACACGCCCCTGCTGGGTGGCGAGCCGACGGTAGTCGACGCGATGTGCCAGCGTTCCCGGCGTGCTCATGGCGCGCGATAATAGGGCCGAAGCGTACGCAAGTCAAAGCATTTCGCGGCTTTGAGGCGCATGCGACATGCGCTTACGCTCCTGACGGCCCGATCGTTTATCCTTGCGCGGCTTTCGAATCGCGTGAAGGAACCGACCATGGCCGCATCGAATCAGAACCTCATCATCCTTGCGTCCAGCTCGCCCTGGCGCCGCCAGCTGTTGCAACAGCTCAACATCAGGTTCGAGGCGACCTCGCCGGACGTCGACGAGACGCCGCAGGCCGGCGAGTCGCCCCTGGCGCTGGCCCGCCGGCTCGCCATCACCAAAGCGCAGAGTGTGGCCGAAACCTGGCCGGAGGCGATCGTGATCGGCGCCGATCAGGTCGCCGATGTGAACGGCGCGATTCTCGGCAAGCCGGGCACGCGTGAAAACGCCAAGGCACAGCTTCGCCAGCAGTCCGGGCAGGCCGTGCTCTTTCACAGCGGGCTGTGTGTCTGCGCGCCCGGCTTCGACGCGCCGCTGGCCACGGTAGAAACGGTGACAACCCGCTTTCGGGAGCTGACCGACGAACAGATCGCGCGCTACGTGCAGGCCGAAGACGTGACTGCAACGGCCGGCAGTATCAAGTCCGAGGGACTGGGCATCTCGCTGGTGGAGGCCATCGAATCGAAAGACCCCTCAGCGCTGGTGGGGCTGCCGCTCATCGCGCTCCGCCGGTTTCTCGAACAGGCCGGCGTCACCCTGCCCTAGGCGGGCCTGCCGACCGGCGGCTACGCGGGCCGTGCTTCACAGGCGAGCCAGGCCGGCAAGGCTTCGACCGTATCGAGCACGTCGAGAGCGCCGGCTCGGCGCAGGCGCGCCGTGTCGTGGACACCGCAACCCACACCCAACGCATCGACGCCGGCCGCGCGCGCCATGGCGATGTCGTACTCGGTATCGCCGATCATCAAGGCCTGTTCCGGCATCGTCGCCGACCGCAGGAGAATGTCTTCCAGCATGGCCGGCGCCGGCTTCGGGATGGATTCATCCGCGCAGCGCGTGAACGCAAAGAAATCGCGCGTACCGGTATCCCGCATGGCCGCATTCAGGCCGCGCCGGCTCTTGCCCGTCGCGACCGCCATGACATAACCGGTATCGCGCAGCGTCTGGAGTGCATCCATGACCGGCGGAAAGAGCACGGCCGTACTGCGCTGCATGCCATAGCGCGCCCGGTAGGCCTCCAGTTTGGCACGTACGCGTTGCGTATCGAGCTCGGGGAAAAGACGGGCAAGCACGTCGTCGAGGCCGAGACCGATGAGCTGGCGCATCTGCTCCGGCGTGCGCTCGGGCAGCCCGGTGACCTGGATGGCCTGCTGCATGGCGGAAACGATCTCGCCGGCGGAGTCCATCAACGTGCCGTCCCAGTCGAATACGAGCAGTTCGTAATGCTTCATGGCGCAGGCTCCAGTGCGTCCAGCACCGCTTGCAGATCGCCCGCCAGCGGCGCCTTGATATCGAGCAGCTCGCCGGCGTACCGGAGCTGCAGGCGTTCTGCATGCAGAAACATGCGCTCCAGGCCCCGCTCGCGCCATCGCGTTGCGCGCGCATTCGACCCGTATTTATCGTCCGCGGCGACCGGATGGCCGCAATGCGCGGCATGGACACGGATCTGATGCGTGCGGCCGGTCATGATCTCTACCGACATGAGCGTGGCATCGTCGTAGAACGCGATCGGCGCAAAACGCGAGACGCTGGTCTTGCCGCCCGCCTTGTCGACCACGACCATGCGTTCGCCGCTACGCTCCACATCCCGTGACAGCGGCGCGTCGACCTCGATCGCCCCCTGTTTCCAGTGGCCGTCCACCAGCGCGAGATAACGCTTGCCCGCGGAGGCATCATTGAGCCCGGCCCTCAGGCCGTCCAGCGCGGCGCGCGAACGCGCGACCAAAAGACAGCCGCTGGTGTGCCGGTCGAGCCGGTGCACCAGTTCCACGTATTCGCCAGCACGCGCGACGCGCAGAATCTCGATAAGGCCGAAACGCAGACCACTGCCGGCGTGCACGGCCAGGCCCGGCGGCTTGTTGAATACCAGCACATCGTCGCGCTCGAGCAACAACGCCTTGTTGACGCGCTCGAGAAGATGATCGGGTGGCCGACCGGGACCGGGTTTTTCTTTTTGCCGCACCGGCGGCAACCGGACTTCGTCGGCTCGCGCCAGACGCGTTCCGGGCTTGGCCCGGCCGCGATTCACCCGGACCTCGCCGCTGCGAATGATCCGGTAGACCTTCGACTTCGGTACGTTCTTGAAGGTGCGTAGCAAAAAATTGTCGAGTCGCATGCCGACATCGTTTTCGTCGATGCGCACATAACGAACTTGAGCGGGTGCCGTAGTCAGATTACACTCCCAAGGTCGGGTTGATTGACCTGTCCGCCGACGCCTTTCCCGCGCGGGTACGCAATCACCGACTGACAGTTACTTGTCACACGCTGAAATACGAGGGCAAGCCTAGCATGCGCCCTGAACAGCGTGTTTTCCGCGAAGAGTCACTTATTTTGTTCATGTGCTCCTGTCTGATTGCTGCTGTGTATCGCGTGATCGTCGAAGTCCTCGCAGGGCTCGAATATCGCGTGACGCCAGCGGCCGGCGCCTGCCTGCGCGCGCCGCAAACGCTTTCGGACAGTCGAGCGCCAGTCGAGATTCATCCGAATGAAACGCATTTTGATCAACGCCACGCAGCCGGAAGAGCTGCGCGTGGCGATCGTAGATGGCCAGAAGCTCCATGATCTAGATATCGAAGTTGGCAGCCGCGAACAGCGCAAGGCCAACGTCTACAAGGGCCGCGTCACGCGCGTCGAGCCCAGCCTCGAAGCCGCCTTCATCGATTACGGCGGCAATCGCCACGGCTTTCTGCCGCTCAAGGAAGTCGCCAAGGAATATTTCAACAAGGACCAGAGCGGCGGCGGCCAGAACAATGGCAAGGACAGCATCAAGCATGCGTTGTCCGAAGGTCAGGAAATCATCGTCCAGGTCGAGAAGGAAGAGCGTGGCAACAAGGGCGCCGCGCTGACCACCTTCGTGAGCCTGGCGGGACGGTATCTGGTCCTGATGCCGAATAACCCGCGTGCGGGCGGCGTGTCGCGTCGCATCGAGGGTGAAGACCGCAACGAACTGCGCGAGGCCCTCAACGAGGTTCAGGTCCCCAACGGCATGGGCGTAATCGTGCGCACCGCCGGCGTCGGCCGCTGTGCCGAGGAACTCCAGTGGGACCTCGACTACCTGGCCCACGTATGGAAGGCGATCGGCGACGCCGCGGCCGAGCGCAAGGCGCCCTTCCTGATCTATCAGGAATCCAACGTCATCATTCGCGCTCTGCGCGACTACCTGCGCGACGATATCGGCGAAGTGGTCATCGATCAGGCCGACATCTACGAGACCGGCCGCGAGTTCATGCAGCAGGTCATGCCGCATGCGCTGAACAAGCTCAAGCATTACACCGACGAAACGCCTCTCTTCTCCCGCTTCCAGGTCGAGTCGCAGATCGAGAGCGCATTCGAGCGAGAAGTCACCCTGCCCTCCGGCGGGTCGATCGTGATCGACCACACCGAGGCCATGACCTCCGTCGACATCAACTCGGCGCGCGCCACCAAGGGCGGCGGCATCGAGGAAACCGCCTTCAACACGAACCTCGAAGCCGCGGATGAAGTCGCACGCCAGCTGCGTATTCGCGATCTCGGCGGGCTGGTCGTGATCGATTTCATCGACATGGAGAACAACAAGAACCAGCGCGAGGTCGAGAACCGTCTCAAGCAGGCGGCCAAGGCCGACCGTGCGCGGGTTCAGATCGGGCGAATCTCGCGTTTCGGCCTGCTCGAAATGTCGCGCCAGCGACTCAAGCCGTCGCTTTCCGAATATTCCAGCCAGGCCTGCCCGCGCTGCCTGGGCCGCGGCAGCATTCGCAGCGTCGAGTCGCTGTCGCTTTCGATTCTGCGCCTGCTCGAAGAAGAGGCGATGAAGCCCGCCACCGGTCGCGTCATCGTGCAGCTGCCCGTCGCAGTGGCGAGCTTTCTGCTCAACGAAAAGCGCGACGATATCGCGGGTGTCGAAAAGCGTTCCGGCACGCAGGTCACACTGGTGCCCAACCACACTCTGGAAACGCCGCACTACGAGATACGCCGCGTCCGGGGCGACCAGCTCAAGGAAGATGCCAACGACGCGACCAGCTACCGACTGGACACGCACGTCGAGATCGAAAAGCCGGTCGAGCCCAACCACGCCAGCACGGCGACCACCACGCGCGAGGAACCCGCGGTCAAGCGCGTTGCGCGTCCGGATGCGCCCGTAATCGAACGCAAGACGAGCGCCGACGCGTCGGCATCGGCGGCCGCCCCGGCGGCTGCGGCCGCTGTCATGACGCCCTGGCAGCAGCTCTGGGACGCCGTGCGGCGCATCTTCGCCGGCGATCACGCCGCGCAAGACAGCAATTCACACGCGTCGTCCGGTGATGACAAGAACCAGCGCAGCGGTTCGCAGAGCGACAAGAACCAGAACAGCGACAACGAATCCCGTTCCGGCGGCGCACAGAAAACGCGCCCGAGCCGTTCGCGCCGCGCCTCCGGCGGCGCCGGCGACAACAACGCCAGCGGCTCCGGAAATGGCAACAAGCGTTCGCGCCGCGGCGGCCGCAATCGTCGCAACAATCGCAGCAACAGCGATGCCGGCGACGACAACAGCCAGAACGCCAATCAGAAAAACACGCAGAACAGCAAAGGCAATAGCCGCGGCCAAGGCCAGAATAACGGCCAGAACCAGGGCTCGAACCAGGGTCAGAACCCGGCCCAGAACAATGACAAGGACAACAACAAGGGCGATAACAAGGCCGACGCCACATCCGGCGGCAATGGCTCCGACCGCAACAAAGCCAAAGGCAAACAGGCCTCGAAGGCCGACACGGGCGAGCAGTCCAAAGGCACGGCCGAAGCCAAGCAGAACAACGCACCGTCACGCAGAAATGGCAAGGCAGCCGGCGAAGCAGACGATGCCGATCGCAACACCCAGGCAAACGCCCAAACGGATCAGCCGGACGGCACCGCTGATTCACAGGACGGCGCCAAACCGAATGACGACAAGCGAACCGAATCGGCTTCGGATTCCGACAACGGCAACGCGAGCGGCAGCGACAATAACAACGCCCAGGCCGATGAATCCGGTAACGGTGGCCGCCGCCGGCGGCGGCGTGGCGGTCGCGGTCGTCGCGGTGGTCGAAACCGCAACAAGCAGAGCGACAACGCGAACGCGTCGAATAGTGAAACGACCGAGGGCGACGCCGCGTCCGAAAATGCGGCCACCGATCAGACATCGGCGGTCGACACCCCCGACAATGCGCAATCGCCCCGCCCGACCGACGACGCGGCGCTGAACGGCGACAAGGCAAGCCCGGCGGCCCAGGCAGGCAAAGCCGACACCGCGGATTCCGATGGCGACGGCCATGCCAACGACGCGGTGGAACCCAGCACCGACAAGCAGGCGGCGGCGTCCAGCGCGAGCAAGCTCAACACGCCCGCGCCCGAGGATGAGCAACCCTGGTCGGCAGTGACCGCCAGTGATAATGCGAAGGCCGCATCCTCGCGCCAGGCGCCCGACGCGAACACGGAGGAACGCCCGTCGCAACCGGACACAGGCGATGACGCGCCAGCGACTTCGAACGGGAGCGATTCGGCCGCCGTAGCGTCGAAGCCACGCCGGCCGAGCAAGGCGCGCGGTTCGAAGAAACCGGCATCGCCGGCGTCCGACAGCGATGCGACGCGTGAACAAGAGAGTGCTCGCGCCGATCGCGAGAGCGATGCCACGCACGAGGCGGCGGACAGCGAGCCGACTACGACCGCCGCCGCGTCGGAACCGGCGAAGCCGGCCCCCGAAAGCACCGCTTCGCCGGATAACGTCGAGACATCGACGCCCGCCCTGCAGCAGGTGGAGACTGCAGGCAGCGCGGGCACGACGCAAGCCGAGGTCGACGATTCCGCCCAGGCCAGCGTCGCCGAAGCGGAAGAAGTGGATACGGCGGAAGACGCGAACACGGCGGCCGAGACCACTGCACAGACCAAGGCGCGCGTCGAAGACGTGGTTGCATCGAGTACGCAGGACACCAAGGACGAGCAGCCCAAGCTCCAGCAGGTGGAGACACAAACCGCCTCTGCCGACGACGACGACGACGAGGAGGAAGGTGACGTGGCGGAAACCAAGAAGAGCGCTTCCACCTAGAACGGCTTCGCCGACCCCGTAAAGAAAGCCCCGGCCGTTATCGACCGGGGCTTTTTACTGTGTACGCGCCGTGTGCGACCTCAGTCGAGGCGCGTGCGTATCTCGTCTAGGAGCCCCGCTGATGCATCCTCGATCATGTCCAGCACACGTTCGAAACCCTGCTCGCCGCCGAAATACGGGTCGGGCACGGCTTCGCCGCGGTATCGCGCGCTGAATGTGCTGAACAGGGCGATACGCGCGCGCACCTTGCCCTGAATGTTCGCCATCTGTTCGAGGTCCGCCAGGTTGTCGGCATCCATGGCCAGCACATAGTCGAATCGCTCGAAGTCCGTCGCTTGTACCTGCTGTGCCCGCAGATCGCTGAGATCGATGCCCCGGGCAGCCGCGGCAGCCGTCGCACGACGGTCCGGTGGCTTGCCGATATGCCATTCGCCCGTACCCGCGGACTCGATATGGACGCGATCTGCCCAGCCTGCCCGCGCCACCGCGTCCCGAAACACGCCGTGCGCACTCGGTGAACGACAGATATTGCCCAGACAGACGAAGAGAACGGCGATTTGCGCGTGACCCGTCATCGTTCTGCACCCGCTTTGGACATCAACTGCTCGACCCGTGCCAGATCGGCCGGCGTGTCCACGCCCGGGCCCGGCGTAGCGACCGCCTCGACCAGGGCAATCGGTATATCGAGATCGAAGGCGCGAAGCTGCTCCAGCGATTCGGCGCGTTCCAGCACGCCGGGCGCGGCCGCGGAAAACCGCTTCAGTGCCCCGACACGGTATGCGTATATGCCGAGATGCCGGAACGCGCCCACAAACTCGCGATTGTCGCTGTCTCGATGAAACGGGATCGGCGCGCGACTGAAATACACCGCCCGGCCGTGGGCGCCGGCGACGACCTTGACCACGCTGGGGTTTGCGAACTCCTCGGCACTCAGGATCGGCGTGCAGGCGGTCGCGATGCCCGCCGACGGGTCGTTGTCCAGAGCCGCGCCGACCTGATCGATCAGACGCGGCGGCATCAGCGGTTCGTCCGCCTGGACGTTGACCACGATCGCGTCGTCGGACCACCCGCGCTGTTCGGCCACCTCGGCGATTCGATCACTGCCGCAGTGGTGATCGGCGCGCGTCATGCAGGCCGTCGCGCCGGCATGTTCGGCCGCGGACGCAATCGTCTCGGCATCCGTGGCCACGCATACATCGGTTGCCCCGCTCGCCCGCGCTGCGCGACAGACGTGGGCGATCATGGGCTCGCCCGCAATATGCCGCAGAACCTTGTCCGGTAGTCGCGTACTGGCCAGGCGTGCGGGAATGACGACAACGAAACTCATTGAGATACGGTCTCCTTTGCGCGTCGCGCATGACGACACAGCCGATCAAGCAGCGTGTCCACACGCCGCGCAGCCCGGTCTGAAAACACCAGCGTTGTGCCCACGCGCCAGTGTCGCGCGTCCGCCAGCGCGGCGCACTTCACGGCGTCCTTGTCGGTCATGAGCACGGGATAGTCGTCGGCAAAGCGTATGTGCGTGCCCGCGTATTCGTGATGGTCGGGCATGGGATGTTCGATCACGTCGAGGCCGGCCTCGCGCAGCATGGCGAAAAAACGTGCGGGATCACCGATGCCGGCCACGGCGTGTACCGGGGTCTCGCGAAAGTCGACGAGCTCGCGCTGCATGCCGGACGCGATCGCGTGGACCGTGCCCGGTGCGAGCCAGAAGTCGCGGTCCACACCGTGTGTGAGCGACAGGTCCACCTCGTCGAGACGGCTAGCCGGCTCGCGCAACGGTCCGGCCGGCAGCATCCAGCCGTTGCCGAGGCCGCGCCGTGCGTCGGTCACCGCGATCTCGCCGTCGCGTGCCAGCGCGTAGTGTTGCAGACCGTCGTCGGCGAGCACGATGTCGACGCCATTGTGCTCGACCAGCCGGCGCGCGCCGCGCGGCCGGCGCGGGTCAACCACCACCGGCACGCCACTCGCTCGCGCAATCATCAGCGGCTCATCGCCGCAGCGTGCGGGTGACACGTCAGGCGTCACCTCAAGCGGATAAGTCGCTGCCGTGCCGCCGTAGCCGCGCGAGACCACGCCCACCTGCAATCCGCGGCGCTTGAGTCGCTCGATGAATGCGAGCGTCAGCGGTGTCTTGCCGCTGCCCCCCACCGTGATATTGCCGATCACGAGAACCGGCGCACCGACCTCCACGGCGTCGAGCCAGCCGCGGCCATAGGCATTGCGGCGCAAGGCCACGACGGCGCGAAAAAGCCAGGCTAGCGGGCGCAACGGCCACCAGGCGCCGCCCGCGCTATACCAGCTGCGCTCGAGCGCGGCGCGCAACGACGAGCCGAGCGCGCTCATCGGGTCATGGTGTTCGTGATGTGCACGCGCAGATGGGCCCGCAAGCGGCCTAGTCCGGCCGCGCGAACTGGATATCGTGCAGGCTGCGATAATGCCCGCCGATGCGCATCAGCTCGTCGTGCGTGCCCTGCTCGACCAGCTCACCGTCATGCAGCACCACGATACGGTCGGCGTCCTGAATCGTGGACAGCCGGTGCGCGATCACGAGCGTGGTGCGGTCCTGCATGAGTACATCGAGCCCCTTCTGAATCGCTTTCTCGGACTCCGTGTCGAGCGCCGAGGTCGCCTCGTCGAGGATGAGAATCGGCGAATCCTTCAACAACGCCCGCGCAATCGCGATGCGCTGACGCTGGCCGCCGGACAGCATGATCCCGTTCTGCCCCACGAGCGTGTCGTAGCCGTTGGGCAACGACTGGATGAACTCGTCGGCATAGGCCCGCCGCGCCGCGTCCATGATCGTCTCGCGATCCGCGCCGCCCAGCGCTCCGTAGGCGATGTTGCCGGCGACCGTATCGTTGAACAGCACGACGTTCTGGTCGACAAGGCTGATCTGCTGGCGCAGGTCCGCGAGCCTGTATTCCATCAGTTCGTGACCATCGAGCCGGATGCTGCCGTCGCCGTAATCGTAGAAGCGCGGCAACAGCGACAGCAGCGTCGACTTGCCGCTGCCCGAGCGGCCCACGAATGCGACGGTCTGCCCCGGCTTGATCTCGAAATTGATATCGCGCAGCACCGCGTGCTCGGTAAGCGGATACCGGAACGACAGGTCGCGCACGACGATATCGCCTTTCGCGCGTTCGATCGCGCGCGTGCCGTGGTCATTTTCGGTGGGCTCGTCGATCAGCTCGAATATCGCGCCTGCCGCCGCCATGCCTGCCTGGATGGTCGCGTTCACGCTCGTCAGACGCTTGATCGGCCCCATCATCGCCATCATTGCGCCAAAGAACGTGGCCAGATCACCCGGCGACATGATCCCGCCGCCGGTATCGCGCACGGCCACGGACACCACGAACGCGACCGCGAAGGCCGCGATCAGCTGGATCACGGGCACGCTCGCCGCGCTGGTCGTGGCCTTGCGCATCGACATGCGCCGATTGCGCTCGTTGATGCGATCGAAACTGTGGCGTTCGTGCGCCTGCCCGCCGAACACCTTGACCACACGCTGGCCGGTAAGCACTTCCTCGCTGACGTGCGTGATGTCGCTCATCGACTGCTGAATGCTCATGCTGTAGCGACGGAAACGCTTCGAGACATGACTGACGATCACCGCGATGATCGGGCCCACGACGAGCGTTATCAGCGCGAGCGACCAGTTCACCCAGAACATCAGGAAGGTGAAACCCACGATGCGCAGCGAGTCCTGAATCATGATCGTGATGGCGCTGGTCGCGGCACCCGATATCTGGCCGGTGTAGTAGGTGAGCTTTGCCGTCGTCTTGCCGGTCGAGTTCGCATCGAAGAAACTGGCCGGCAGCCGCAGAAACTGGGCGAATATGTCGCGGCGCACGTTGTAGATCACCCGATTGGCAACCCAGGACATGCCGTAGCTCGAGCAGAAGCCGAACGCGCCACGCAGCAGAAACAGGCCGAGCATGAACACCGGAATCCAGCGGATCATCCAGGGATCGCGGTCGACGATACTGCCGTCCAGCAGCGGCTTGAGAATATAGATGAGGCCCGTATCGGCCGCCGCATAGCCGGCCATGCCCAACATCGCGATACCCAGCCACTTCTTGTGCACCCAGGTGTAGCGCAACAGGCGAGGATATATCTCGCCGATCGGCATGTGGGTCTCGATTTTCTTCTTCGCCAAAATCCGAAGCCTGTTCCGTAGGGAGAGTCAGTGTCGCGATAACGGGCATGGCCCGCTTCGGGGGATCAATTACCGCTGCCTGTCGCGATCTCGACGCGCGCAAAGCCGGCCTGCGATGCCGAATCCAGCGCATGCACGACCGCGGCATGGGCCGCGCGGCCATCGGCACGCACCCGCAAGGCGCGATCCGGGTATTGTGCCCGCAGCGCCTGCAGCGATGCGACCAGCGCATCCGTTTCCGCCGGTTTGCCGTCCACGCGGTAGACACCCTCGCCGGTGACGTCGACCACGAGCGCATCCGCCACCGTGCTGGGCTGAGCGGTGACGGCAGCCGGCAGTTCCAGCGGCAGGTCGCGCTCGTCGATGAACCGGCTCGACACCATGAAAAAGATCAACAGCAGAAAGACGATGTCGATCAGCGGCGTGAGGTTGACGGACGGCTCCTGATCGACCGTTCGTCGCACGAACTTCATGTGGTGCGCTCGGCACGCTGCAGTTCGATCAGCCGCACCGCCCATTGTTCGAGCAGCAGCCCGCGTTTTTCT
>Ga0310345_10001472_pt1 | contig 26082 bp, 25 predicted proteins | sample HC15DNA20500_MG_FD_204667 | JGI IMG/M metagenome (GOLD analysis project Ga0310345, IMG submission 204667) | Marine microbial communities from station ALOHA, North Pacific Subtropical Gyre - HC15-DNA-20-500_MG | ecosystem: Environmental > Aquatic > Marine > Oceanic | place: Pacific Ocean: North... | reverse complement strand
AGTTAAACAAAGAAGTTGAGAAGAAGACGACAAAACCAGTTAAAAAGGAAGAGTTAAACAAAGAAGTTGAGAAGAAGACGACAAAACCAGTTAAAAAGGAAGAGTTAAACAAAGAAGTTGAGAAGAAGACGACAAAACCAGTTAAAAAGGAAGAGTTAAACAAAGAAGTTGAGAAGAAAGTAAAAAAATCAGTCAAAAAACAAGAAATAAAAAAAGAATTTGATGATGATTTTTCTTGGGATTCTTTTAATGATTTTGCTTCTAGTTATTCTGATTCAGAAAGAAAAAAATTAACAAATCTTTATACAGAAAGCTTAAATAATATTGTTGAAAAAGAAGTTATTGATGCTATAGTCGTTGGAATTACAAATAGAGATGTGGTATTAAACGTAGGTTTTAAATCTGACGGCATAGTTCCTTTGTCTGAATTTAGAGAATTTCCGGATCTGAAAATAGGAGATAAAGTAAGGGTATATGTTGAAGAGAGAGAAGATATAAAAGGTCAACTTATTCTTTCTAGGAAAAAAGCAAAATTAATTGAATCATGGGATAATATACAAAAGGCTCAAGATGATGGTTTGAAGGTTGATGGCTTTGTTAAAAGAAGAACAAAAGGTGGTTTAATAGTTGATGTTTTTGGAATAGAAACTTTTTTACCTGGTTCACAAATTGATGTCAAACCTATTAGAGATTATGATATTTATGTGCACAAACCACTTGATGTAAAAATCATCAAAATCAATTATTCTAATGATAATGTTGTGGTTTCTCATAAAGTTTTGATTGAAAAAGACCTTGAAGCAAAAAAGATTAAAATCTTAGAAAAGTTAGAAATCGGTCAGGTATTAGAAGGATTAGTAAAAAATATGACAAATTTTGGTGTTTTTGTAGATCTAGGAGGAGGAATTGATGGGCTATTACATATTACTGACATTTCCTGGGGTAGAGTAAACCATCCACAAGATTTATTAAAACTGGATGAACGTATAAAAGTTGTAGTTCTTGATTATAATTCTAAAGATAAAAGAATATCTCTTGGAATGAAACAATTAACAGAACAACCATGGAATTCATTAGATCCTAAATTAGATGCTGGATCTGAAGTAGAGGGTACTATTGTTAATGTGGCAGATTATGGTGCTTTTTTAGAATTAACTCCTGGCATTGAGGGTTTAATTCATGTTTCTGAAATGTCATGGTCACAGCATTTAAGAAATCCATCTGATTTTATGAAAATTGGAGATAAAATGAAAGCAATTATTATATCTATTGATAGAAATGAAAAAAAAATGTCATTAGGTGTAAAACAATTATCTCCTGATCCATGGACAAATAAAAAATTACTTAATAAATATTCTATAGGATCAAAACATAAAGGGATAGTTAGAAATTTAACTAATTTTGGATTATTTCTGGAATTAGAAGAAGGAATAGATGGTTTAGTGCATGTTTCAGATCTTTCTTGGAATAAAAAAATAAAACATCCCTCTGAATTTATAAAAGTTAGTGAAAAATTGGAAGTTATAGTATTAGAACAAGATAGTGAGAATAAAAGACTTGCTTTAAGTCATAAGGAACTAACAGATAAACCTAAAATAGAAAGGAAAGATATAAAATCAGAGAAAAAGTCTACGGAGAAGAAACAAGAAAAGAAAGAAATAAAAGTGGAGAAAAAGCCTACAGAGAAGAAGGAGGAAAAAGTGGAGAAAAAAATAAAAGAAGAAGTAAAGTCAGAGAAATCAGTTAAGGAAAAAAAGGTAAAAGAAGAAGTAAAGTTAGAGAAATCAGTTAAGGAAAAAAAGGTAAAAGAAGAAGTAAAGTCAGAGAAATCATTTAAGGAAAAAAAGGTAAAAGAAGAAGTAAAGTCAGAGAAATCAGTTAAGGAAAAAAAGGTAAAAGAAGAAGTAAAGTCAGAGAAATCACCTAAGGAGAAAAAAATAACCAAAACCTGATATTAATAAAGTTTGATTATATATAATTAAATTTATATTATCTTGATTAGGTCCTGTGGCCAAGTGTCTAGGCAGAGCTCTGCAAAAGCTTTTACACCGTTATAAATGATAAGATCAGCATATTCTTTATTACTACATGATATAGTAATTAGTAGAAAAAAAATTTTAAATATTAATTTTGATTTAAGAAATAATATAACCCAAGCTGTAAGAAAAATAATTTTTATATCAATAATTATTGATCTTTTTTTATAATACCAAATTTCAACTTCTGATTTATAAGGTGCTATTTTATTTTTGTTTCCTTTGAAGTTTGATATAATAGATTCTTCATTTCTAATTAATAGAACCTATTCCAGTTATTCCAGGTTTTGAATTATCTATTTTTTAAAATGAAATTTTTCTAAATCAATATTCATTTGAGGTCTTGGTCCAACTATTGACATGTTTCCTATTAAAACATTAAAAATTTGAGGTAGTTCATGTCCAAGCATTACTCTTTCATATGAGTGATCAATTTTAATTTTATTATTTGGTAAACCTCTTTTTAATAAACATTTTTTTAAAGTTTTTTCTACAACATATTTACAAGTTCCTGGAGGAACTGTTGTTTCTACTAAAATCAAAGCATTTGGTTTGCAATTATTACCAATAATCCTTATAGCTTTTTTAAAATTTGAAAGATTAACATCAAAAGAATTTAGATTTCCTTTATTATTTGATTTTTTTTCTACATCTAAATTTAAAGGAATTTCATATTTTTTTTATTAAATGGATTAACAGATGTATGATTTTTTAACATTTTGTAGAAATATTATAAAAGAACTTTATTTTTTTATAAAAGTCTAATTTTTATAAATTAATTAATTATTTCATTTTAAATAAATCCATAAAAAAGATAAAGTTTTTTTTAAAAAGTTATTATATATCATTTAAGTTATTTTAATAATGAGTAATAAATTTACTCACTTTGAGTAAAAAGTATTAAATTTGTAAATGCTTGATTCGTTAATATCATCTAAGACAAGGTTAAAACTCTTAATAAGATTTTTTTTAAATCTTGCTAAAAGTTCACATTTAAGAGGATTAGCATCAGACTTTAATGAATCAACCAATTCCATACGTTTAGAACTTAATAATCTTTCAGGGGCTGGTTATCTAATAAAAAAAAAGGTAGGAAATAAGGTTAAATACTTAGCTAATAGCAAGCATCCATTATTTGATATTATTATAAAATTAGTTAGAAAGCACACTGGTATTGAAAATATTATTTCTAATATTTTAAATTCAATTGATAATATTAAAACCATTTATTTAGTAGGTGATTATGCAAAAGGAGTAGATTCTGGAACGATAAAGATATATATTAAAGCTAAGATTAAGGATAATAAATATATAAGTGAGGTTCTAAAAAAAACTGAAAAAAAAATTAATAGAAAAATAGTATTGGTTGATATAATTGATCCGTTTGAAGAAAAATTAATAATCTACGAGACTAAATAATATGAATAATAAAAAATGGTTTGTTTTATATACAAAACCAAAACATGAATTAAAGGTTAAAGAAAATCTTTCAAGGGTTGGTGTAGAATCATTTTGCCCGACAGTAGTTTCACATAGAATTTGGTCTGATAGAATTAAAAAGATTAGAGAAGTTATTATAAAATCTATAGTATTTGTAAAATGTACTGATAATGAAAGAAATAATGTATTTGATATATCTTCTACCATTCGGTATTTGTTTCATTGTAGTAAGCCAGCAGTGGTGTTAGAAAATGAAATTGAACATTTAAAGAAATTAGAAGGAAATAATTATATAGTCAATAAATATTTATCTGTTGGAGATGTAATTTTTTTGGATAAAATTAATCAAGAAGGTATTATTGAGAAAAAAACTAATGCTAGGGCTTGGATTAATTTAAAAAATATTAACATTAGAATCTGCATATAAAGATTTTAATAATTTTATTTTTTTATTACTTAAGGTATGTGAGTATCAATAGCGAAGCTGTAAGTTTAAATAAAAAAATAAAAATTTTGAATATTATATTTTATAAGATTAATAATTAAAAATATATAAATTTGCGCTTCCTAAAATAATAGGAAATAAATTATGTTTAACTAAATTCTAATCCAGTATAGCTCGCTACGTTAGTGTACATTAGAGAGGTGAAAAACTTGATGTAATAGTTATGGAATACGATAATGAGAATAGGAGATTAGCTTTAAGTCACAAAGATTTAATTATAAAGGACAATAAAAAAGTAACAAAAGATAGTAAAAGATAAAAAAGTAACTAAAAATAAAAAATAGCTTTTAATGAATGGTCCTGTGGCCGAGTGGCTAGGCAGAGCTCTGCAAAAGCTTTTACACCAGTTCGAATCTGGTCGGGACCTCTTTTAAAATATTTTCATTCATATAAATAATTAATAAATTTCTTAAATTTTAAACATAATTAAGAAATAAAGATGAAGATCTTTTTATCTCAGACAACTATAGACATAAAAAATTAAATGGATTCAGGTTATATTGTTTTTGATAGAGATGGTACTTTAATTAAACATATACCATATTTACATAAAATTGAAGAAGTTGAGTTGTTTAGCGATACAATCAAATCAATTAAGCTTTTAAAAAAAAATGGTTTTAAATTTTTTTTACATACAAATCAATCAGGTATATCAAGAAAAAAATTTAAATCATGCGATGCTATTTCTTGTAATAAAAAATTGTTGAATTTAATAGGTTTAGGAAATAATCTTTTTGAGGAAATATGCATAGCTGAAGATTATCCAGCTAAAAAAAATTCATATAGAAAACCGTCTCCAAGATTTGGTTTTGAAATCATTAAGAAATATAAAATAGATAAACAAAAATTGTTTTATGTAGGTGATTCTATTAGTGATATGGAAACCGCTGTTAATATTGGCTGTCAATATTTTGGAGTAAATACAGGATTAAAAGATTTAAATTTAACATACAATAAGAGTTTAAAGTTTGATGTTTCAAAAAATTTATTTGAAGTTGCAAATAAGATTATTAATACATGAAAAAAGCAGAACCTTTAGTTATTTTAGAAGGAGGATTTGAGACAAGACTTAAGAATGTTTTGAATGATGTTCTAGAAGATTATTATAATTTTTGTCAGTTTAAAAAGCAATAAATTTTATGAAAAATCAAATTATTGAGGAAATACAAAAATCAATAGAAACAAAAAATAAAGTGTTAGATAATCCAAAAATTATTTCTAAAATTGAAATAATGGTTGAGAAATCTATTGAGTCTCTTAAAAATGGAGGGAAAATAATTTTTTGTGGTAATGGAGGAAGTTTTGGAGATGCTCAACATTTAGCTGCTGAATTTGTTTCGAGATTAAGATTTGATAGATCTCCATTAGCATCAGTAGCATTAGGAGTAAATAGTTCAAACATGAGTGCTATTGGAAATGATTATGGATATAAAAAGGTTTTTTCTAGAGAGCTTTTAGCTCTTGGAAAAAAAGAAGATATTTTTATTCCTATAAGTACCAGTGGCAATAGTCCTAATGTTATCGATGCAATTGTATCTGCTAAATCGTTAGGAATTCAGGTGTTTGCTTTAACGGGTGGAAATGGAGGTAAGATGAGAGATTTATGTGATACGCTTATTGTTCCAAGTAATTCTACTGAAAAAATACAAGAAGTACATATAATGATTGGTCATATTTATTGTGGATTGATAGAGTCAATTTATTTTAAAAAACAACCATAATATTGAATATGAATTTAACAAATTTAAAAATATTTCAAAATGAAAGCATTAAAAATGCTCTTCAAAAAATTGATATTAATACTTTAGGAATTGTTTTTGCAGTTAATAAAAGTAACAAAGTTATAGGTAGTGTAACTGATGGAGATATAAGATATAAATTATTAGAAGGATTGACTTTGAATGATAAAATAGGGTTATGCGTTAATAGAAAATTTGTTTATTGTACAGAATCTTCACCCAGAGAAGAAATTATTAAGCAATTTGATAATAACATTAAAGTTATTCCTTTACTTAATTCTAATAAAGAATTAATAGGAATCAATACTAAAGATAATTTTCCTTTAACAAAAGAAAAAAAAATTATTGCAAGATCTAAATCGCCAGTTAGAATAAGTTTTGGAGGAGGAGGCTCTGATTTAACTCATTATTTTAAAAATTCATCCGGAGCAGTAATAAATACTACGATATCTCTATATACTCATTGTACTTTAATTAAAAAAAATAATAAGAAAATTTTAATTTCTTCCGAAGATTTAAATTTAACATTAAAAGCTAATGATTTAAAATCAGCAATTAATCAAAATAGTGAATTTGGATTAATTCTTTCTACTATAAAACTTATAAACCCTTTATTTGGATTTGAATTGCATATAAGATCTGACTTCCCAATGAGTTCTGGACTTGGAGGTTCAGCAGTTGTAGTTTCATCAATTATTGGCTGTTTTAATGAATTTAGAATTGACAAGTGGAATAAATATGAAATTGCTGAAATGGCCTATCAATCAGAAAGGTTATATTTTAAAATATCTGGTGGTTGGCAAGATCAATATGCCACTGTTTTTGGCGGGTTTAATTTCATGGAATTTAAATTAAAGCAAAATATAGTACATCCTCTTCGTTTAGAACATCAAACTGAATTAGAATTAAAAGAAAATTTGGTTTTATGTGATACTTGCTTGAATCATTTTTCTAGCGATATTCATGATAATCAAAAAAAACAATTTTTAAATAAAGATGAGCTTAAAAAATTAGTTGCATTAAATGTAGAATTGACTCTTGAAATTAGAGATAATTTATTAAAAGGCAAATTATCTGAAATAGGTCATTTATTAGACAAAGCATGGAGTTTTAAAAAACAGTTTAGTGGTAAAATATCCAATGAAAGATTAGATAATATTTACAATACTGCTGTAAATAATGGAGCAAAAGGGGGAAAATTATTAGGAGCTGGTGGTGGAGGTTTTTTTATTTTTTATTGTCCACCTCAAAATAGAATTACACTTGTTAAAAAATTAAAATCTTTGGGAACTAAAATTGTTAATTTCGATTTTGAATTAAAGGGGTTAGTCTCTTGGAAAGTAAGAGTATAAAATATGGAAATTGATAAATTTAAAATCTCATCAGATCGATGTTTTATAATTGCTGAAATAGGTAATAATCATAATGGTGATTATGATAGAGCTATTAAAATGGTTGATATGGCTTTTGAAATGGGTGTTGATTGTGTAAAATTTCAAATGAGACATTTAGATCAAGTATATAGAAAAAAATCTTTGAACAAATCTGGTGAAGATTTGGGTACGGAATATATTATAGATCTTTTGGATAGGTTTGAGCTTTCTGTTGATGAACATAGAAAAATTTCGAATTACTGTAAGAAAAAAAGCATTTTATACATGTGTACTCCTTGGGATAAAAAAAGTGTAGAAGTTCTTGAATCATTTGATGTTAAAGCATATAAAGTTGCTTCAGCTGACTTAACTAATCTTTCTTTATTAGATGAGCTATCTAAAACAAAAAAGCCTTTAATACTTTCTACAGGAATGAGTGTAGTTGAAGAGGTTCTTCAGGTTAAAAATTTTTTAGATAAAAGGAAAGTTAATTTTGCATTTCTTCATTGTAATAGTACCTATCCAGCTCCATTTCACGACATAAATTTAAAATGGATTAATTCATTAAAAAAAATTCACCCTTTTATTGGTTATTCAGGCCATGAAAGAGGGATTGCAGTCTCTTTAGCTGCTTTATCTTTAGGCTGTTGTATAATTGAGAGGCATTTTACATTAGACAGGAATATGGAAGGTCCAGATCATGCGGCAAGTTTAGAATTTAGTGAATTTAAAAGTTTAATTGAGGGAGTAAGAGAAATTGAAGAAGCATTCGGATCTGGAGATGAAAGGAAATTAAGTCAAGGTGAAATGATAAATAGAGAAAATTTAGGAAAAAGCTTAGTTTCTACTACTGATATATTAAAAGGAACAATTCTTAAACCAGAACATATTAAAGTATTAAGTCCAGGGCAAGGAATATCTCCTTTACAGTACGACTCTCTTATTGGAAAAGAACTAAAAAGAGACATGAATTCAGAAGATTTTTTCTATGACAGTGATTTAGAAAAAGAGTTAATTTTTTCTAAGAAGTACAACTTTAATCGTCCTTGGGGAATTCCAGTTAGATATCATGATTTCTCACAATATTATAAAATGGTTAAACCTGACTTTTTTGAATTTCATTTATCTTATTCTGACATGGAGTTAAACCCGTCTGATTATTTAAAAAAATCTTATGATTGTGGTTTTGTTGTTCATGCTCCTGAGTTATTTAAAGAAAGTCACCTAATGGATTTAGCCACTCCGGATAAAGAATATAGAAAATATTCAATAGAGCAAACCCAAAAGGTTATAGATATAACAAGAAATTTGAAAAAATTTTTTCCAAATGAAAAAAGACCTATGATAGTTGCGAATATAGGTGGCTTTAGTATGGATAAGCCAATTCCAAAATCAGAAATAAAAGAATATTATAAACAATATTTTAAAAGCTTATCAGAATTAGATACTGAAGGTGTTGAAATTATACCACAAACTATGGCGCCATTTCCTTGGCATTTTGGAGGCCAACGTTATCAAAATATTTTTGTTGAAATTGAAGAAATTGAATACTACTGCAAGAAATTTGGAATAAGAATGTGTTTTGATGTGTCTCACAGTATGCTGACTTGTAATTATTTAAAAAAAGATTTTTATGAATTTTGTGAAAGAATTGCACCTCATACAGCATATCTACATTTAGGAGATGCAAGCGGTGTAAATGGCGAGGGTTTGCAAATTGGAGAGGGTGAAATGGATTTTGAAAAATTAGGAGATATTTTAAACAATAAATGCAGTAATATTGGTTTTATACCTGAAATATGGCAAGGCCATAAAGATCAAGGAAAAGGATTTTGGATAGCATTAGAAAAATTAAATGGTTTAATATGACAATTAAAGGATTTATTACTGTAAGATCTTCATCAACAAGATTGCCTAATAAATGTTTATTACCATTAGGAAATAACAATATTTTACAGCACGTGATTAAAAGATGTTTAAAATATGGTATTGACCCTATAGTTTGTACAAGTATTGACCCAAGTGATGATATAATTGAAGAAATTTGTAAAAAAATGAAAATCAAGTTTTTTAGGGGATCTTTAATTAATAAACTCAAAAGATGGTCAGATTGTGCTAGTTTTTATGAAATTAAAGATTTTCATACTGTGGATGCTGATGATCCGTTTTTTGATGGTGATGAAATGATCTTAAGTATGAAAAAATTAAGAGATGGTAATTATGATGTTGTTTTACCAACTATTTCTTCATCTAATGGTGGAGCAAGTGTTGGGTATTCTCTTACTTCAAAGATTGTTTTAGAAGCTCTAGAAAACATAAATGATAATACTGATACAGAAATGATGTGGGAATTTTTAGAAGACATAAATGATATTCGAATTTATAATCTAGAAGAAACAAATAATAGACCAGAAAAACTAAGGTTAACATTAGATTTTGAGGAAGATTATTTTTTATTAAAAATTGTGAAACAAATCTTAGGAGAAAATCTTTCAAGAAAATCAATTGATAACTTATTTCATAATAATCCAGATTTATATAAAATAAATTGGTTTAGAAATCAGGAATGGAAAGCTAATCAAATTTTAAAATAAAATAATTAATGATGGATATAGGTAAATTAATAGAGAAAGTTAATCACCCATTTGGGAAGTATAATGGAAATGAAATAAAGTATATTCTTCAAGTTTTAGATTCTGAAAGTTCTGAAACTAAAAAAATTTCATGGGTTCAAAGATTTGAGGAGTCTTTTGCTGAAGAAGTTGGTGTTAAATATGCTATTGCTGTAAACACTGCAACTTCAGGTTTACACGCTGCACTTTTCGCTGCTGGAGTAAAACAAGGGGATGAAGTTATTCAACCTAGTAAGACAGTTGTAATGGATGCATATGTTACTATTCATCTAGGAGCTACACCTGTTTTTGCTGATATTGATCCTAATTCTTGGAATATTTCTTCTAGTGAGATTGAAAAAAAAATAACGTCAAAAACTAAAGCAATAATTGTAGTATCTCTTTATGGTTTACCTGTCGATATTGACCCAATAATGAAGTTAGCAAAAAAACATAATCTTGTAGTTATTGATGATTCAGCAGAGACTATGGTTTCTAAATATAAAGGAAAATTTGCTGGAACTCACGCAGATATTGGAGTTTATAGTTTTGAAAAAACTAAACATATGACATCAGGAAGCGAAGGAGGAATGATTGTTTCAAACAATAAAAAGTTAGCAGTACTTGCTAGAAAATTTGCGGGAATAGGATATAAGGGTTTAACAGCTTCTGCTGGAAGAACTAGTTTGGCAGCTGAAACTTATCAAGATCCTGACTATGAGAGATTTGATTTAATTGGTTTAAATTATAGAATGAATCATATTACTGCAGCAATTGGTCTTGCTCAATTTGAAAGAATTGAATTATTGGTTGAAAGAAGAAAGAAAATAGGTCAAATGTTTTTAAATGCTATAAAAAACTGTAATTGGTTAATTAGTCAAGAAATACCAAATTACATGGATCATAGTTATTATACTTTTGGAGTAAGATATTTAGGTAAACAAGTAAAAGGAATAAGTTGGAAAGAATTTTATAATTCTTATAAAGAAATGGGTGGTGATGGATTTTATGCATGTTGGAAGCCGCCATATTTGGAACCTTCACTTTATGGGAAAAAAATAGGAAATCAAACATTTGTTGAAGGATTATGCCCTGTTGCAGAAGAATATCAAAAAACCTTAATGGTATTTAAGACAAATTATAGAGATTTGAAAGAAGCTGAGAAAAAAATTTTAATTTTTAGTAAACTTATAGATGAAGTTGGAAGAAGAGAATAATAAAATTCAAGAAAAACTAAAATTAGGAATAGTTCAGGGTAGACTTATTCAATCTCCACCTGGATTTCTTCAATGGTTTCCAGAAGATGATTGGGGTTCAGAATTTTCTATTGCTTCTTCAATAGGAATAGAAAATATTGAATTAATAGCTGATAGAGAACATAATGTGAATAATCCAATATGGTCTGATCTAGGAATTAATAAACTTCTTAATTTTTCAAGAAATAGCTCAGTAAATATTCATACACTTTGTAATGATCATATAATAAATTATTGTCTTATTAATAATATTGAGTTATTAAATCAAAATTTAGATTTGATTAAAATTGGAAAAAAACTTAACTGCAGTAAATATTTATTACCATTTTTTGAAGAATCAGAATTGAACATGTCTAATTATAAGCAGTTTATTAATCCATTAAGGATTATTGCTGATGCATGTGAAGAAGTAGGTATGATTTTATGTATTGAAACTATTTTAAATGGAAAAGAATTAATAATTTTTTTAAATGAAATTAATCACAAAAACATAAAAGTTGTTTTAGATACTGGAAATAGAATAGCTTTTGGGCATGATTTATATAAAGACATAGTTATGTTGAATCATAAAATAGAGCACGTTCATATTAAAGATAAAAATATTGGAAATGAAAATATTTTATTAGGGACAGGTTTAGTTAATTTCTTAGATGTTTTTAAGGCTTTAAAAAAAATCAAATATAACAAGTCTTATACATTTGAAACAAATAGAGGAATTAACCCAATCAATACTTGTAAATACAACATTAGCTTTGTTAATTATTTTTATTCAGAAGCGTTTAGTCAAATATGAAATATAAAAAAATTTTATTTATTGGTTTAGGAGGGGCAGGACAAAGACATCTTAGAATTTTTCATGATCTTCTGCCTGAAGGAACTGAGTTTTTTGCTTATAGATCAAAATCTTCGACACCATTACTTAATGCAGATTTTACAGTTAATACTAAAAGTTCTTTAAATACTGAATATAATTTAAAAGAATATAATTCAATAGATAATGCTTTTTCAAACAAACCAGATCTTACTGTTATCTCAACTCCAACTTCATTCCATATAGACTTTATGATTAAGGCTATAGAAAATGGAAGTGCAGTTTTTGTAGAAAAACCTTGGTCTGAAAATTTAAATCATTTTAAAGAGTTTAGAGAATTAGTTATCAATAAAAAAATACCTTTTAACATTTCCTTTCAAAGGAGATATCACCCTAAAATTTCTAAAGCACATTCATTTATTAAGGAAGGAAAAATAGGAAAGCTAATATCTGCTACATTTAATGTTTTCTCTAATGTGCCTTTTTGGCACCCTTATGAAGATTGGAAAAAACTTTATGCTGTAAATTCTAACCTAGGGGGAGGAGTTTTGTTAACAGAAATTCATGAGATTGATTTAGCATATTGGTTTTTTGGATTACCTAAAGAAGTTTTTTGTGTTGGAGGAAATAGAAGTAATGAAATATTAGACATTGAAGATACTGTTCAAATTATCTTAATTTATAAAAATTTTTCAGTTCAAATAACTTTATGTTTTATGCATAAAAAACAATCTAGAAATTTTCATATTGCAGGAACTTCTGGAGATATAATTTGGAATGATTCAAGTAATGAATTAATAATATCATCTTTTAATAAAAATAAAAATTATATTGATAATGATATAGTAAAGAATGATGATATGTTTTATGATCAAGCAAAGAAATTCATCAGTAATTGGAACCAATATGATACAGAATTGTCATTAGATTCTGCATTTAGTTCACTTGCTATAGTTGAAGCAGCAAAAAAATCTATAAGTTCTGGAAAAAAAGAAAAAGTTTCTAATGAATATATTATTCATAAAATAAAAAAATATGAGTGAAAGTAATATTTTAAAAAGATTTAATAATTTAAATAAAAATGCATTAATTACAGGATCATGTGGATTATTAGGTCAAAAACATGCGTTAGCCCTTCTTGAAACTGGAGCATCTATTGTTTTAACTGATATTGATGAAAATCTCCTAATTAAGACAAAAAAATCCTTAGAATCTAAAAGTTATTCTGGAGAAATAATCTATTATTTAATGGATGTTAGTTCAGAAGAAAGTATAATTAATGTTGCTGAAAAGTTAAAAAAAGAAAATAAGAGAATAGATATACTTATTAATAATGCTGCAATTAATCCAAAACAATCTTCTCTTAAAGACAATATAAGAACTACTAGATTAGAAAACTTTTCTATTGATAGATGGAATTTAGAAATTGCTGTTGGTCTAACAGGAGCTTTTTTATGTAGCAAAATTTTTGGATCATTAATGGCTAAAGATAAAAAAGGTGGGGTAATACTAAATATTTCATCTGATTTATCAGTTATTGCTCCAGATCAAAGAATTTATAAACAAGAAGGATTAGAAGATTATCTGCAAGCAGTAAAACCAGTTACTTATTCTGTAATTAAAGCAGGTTTAATTGGTCTAACTCGTTATTTAGCTACATACTGGCCTGAAGCAGGAGTTAGAGCTAACGCTCTTTCTCCAGGTGGTGTTTATACTAATCAGGATGTAGAATTTGTAAAACGTCTTAGCTATTTAATTCCTATGGGAAGAATGGCCAACTCTAACGAATATATTTCCGCTATTCAATTTTTATGTTCAGATGCTTCAGCATACATGAACGGACAAAATATTGTAATTGATGGAGGAAGAAGTGTTTTATAAATAATCATTTGGAAAAAACAGAGAATAAAAACTCCTATATTGGAGGAGCAAGTTTCTATGTAATTTCATCAATTATTTCATTTGGAATAATGATAATTACACTTCCTATATATACAAGACTATTAAATCCTGAAGAATATGGGATAACAATAGTTTTTTTAATATTTGGAAAATTTGTTACTGGATTTTTTCATTTTAGTTTACATGATGCTACTTATAGATATTACTTTGACTATAAAAATAAATTAGAAGTATTTAGAACTTTAAATTCATCTAATTTTTTATTTTTAATTATTTCTTTTTTAATATGTTATTTAATAATCAATTTATCATCAGGCCTGTATTCAGATAAGATATTTGATGGTCAACTAAATGAAAGTCTAATTACTTTATCTCTAATAAGTGGTTTTCTAGATTATATATTTTTATATCTAATGACATTATTAACTGCTCAGTTAAAAGCTAAGGAACACTCTATTATTTCAATTTTATTTATAATATTAAATACATTTTTTTCAGTGTTTTTTATGTTATATTTCTCTTTAACATTTATGGGAAGAGTATATGGGATAATTGTTTCTCAATTAATTGCGGTTATAATACTTTTTAAAATATGTAGTAATACTTTTTCTTTTAACATTTCTTTTAAAATGTTAAAAGAATCATTAAAATATGCAATTCCGTATTATCCGATTATGTTGTTAGGCATATCACAAAATTATTTAGATAAAACAATTCTTAGTTCTTCTAAAGGAAATGCTAGCCTTGCTCAATATTCTATTGGAATTAATTTTGCAAACATATTAAAAACTATTATGGATGCTGTTTCTAAATCTTGGAATGCATTTATGATATCGAGTGCATTAAAAAATTCTGAAGAATCCAAAAATGATATAATAGACAAATTCTATTATATGACTGTTTTTTTTATGATTTTAGGAATTGGAGTAGCTTATTTTTCTGAAGAAGCAATTAAAATTTTAACAACAAAAGAGTATCATATTGCGATATGGATTACTCCAATATATATATTTTTTTATTTATTTGCTATTGTAGGATATTTAACAAATATGCAGCTTTCAATTTCTAAAAAAATGAAATTTCTCATTCCTGGAACAATTGCAAGTGGAATAACTAACATCATCTTAAACTTTATTTTAATTCCAATTTATGGTATGATTGGTGCTGCAATTGCAGCCGCATTTACTTCATTGGTTTCACAATTATTTTTATTTTATTATGGAATGAAGGTATTTCCCTTAGAAATCAATAAAAAGAAATTGTTAAAACTTTATATATTTTTAATTTTATTTACATTTCCTGCATATTTATTATATGCTTTAGAAATTAATTTTATTTTAAAAATAATAATTAAATTTTTAGCAATTTATTTATTTATTCTAATCTGTTTTAAAAATAATTTTATAAATAAAAGTTATATTATTTCAACTATAAAAGATTACAAGTATTTAAATAAATCAATACCTATAGTGAATAAAATATTTTAAAATGGATATAAAAAAAATTACTAATATTTTAGAAACAATTGTTCCTGGATCAGATTCTAATGAAACAGAAATTTATTTTGAACCCCTATCTATGTCTGGACTTGAAGAAATGAATGCATATTCAATTGATGAAAGATTGTATGAATTTTTTGAATTCAAACCTTTTAAATCCATTGATGATACCAAAAATTATATAAATAAACTTTTAAATAAAAGAATGTCTTATGATGGACATCTGAAAAAAGGAATGTATTGGTTTGTCAGACATAAAATAGATAATATTTTAATAGGTACTGCATCTATTGTAAATATTGATTATTTAAGAAAATCTGTAGAGTGGGGTTATGCTATTGATCCTAATTTTTGGGGAAAAGGATATATTCTTCAACTACAAGAAATTTTAAAAAAATATATTTTTGATAAACTTTTATTCAATAGAATTTACGGTAATACATTTGTTACCAATAAGCGTGCAATTTCCTCATTAATATCAACTGGAATGAAAGAAGAAGGTATAGCTCGTCAATATTATTTTAAAGATGGGAAATATGTAGATAGTTGGATGTATTCTATGCTAAGAGAGGACTTTTTAAAGTCTAAAACAACTTTCAATAATGAATCAAAATCAATAAGTGATGAAAAAATAATAAAAATAGTTTCTAGAGCTCTTGAAAATGACAATATTAATATAAATTCAACGATGTTAAATACTGATAATTGGGATTCATTAAATCATATGCAAATAATTGTTCTGCTTAAAGAAGAGCTTAATATTGTTTTTTCTCCAAAAGATATTGCCAATTCTAGATCTATTAAATTAATAATAGAAATATTAAATAATGAATAATTCACTTTCTAATATTTTATATGAAAAATATATAGAATATTCTGAATTAGGAGCGTTAAAAATTGATGACAAAATAGTTTCGTATAAGGAACTTAATTCAAAAGCTCTAAAACTTGCTTCATTTTTGCTTAGTTGTGGGGCTTCAAATGAATCAATTGGAATAATTGGACAAAGAAAAATCTCTCATTATGTAGGTGTTTTAGGAGCAATTTATGCTAATTGTCATTATGTTCCTATTAATACAAAATACACAACTAATAAGATTAAAGAAATAATAAATGATGCTAAAATAAATTATCTAATTTCTGATAATAGCGACTTATTAGATATTTATCCTTCATTATCAGATTTGGATTTAAAAAAAATTATTGTTCCTGAAGGTAAGTGTAACAATGATAATTGGATAGGAGAGGATGCTATTTTAAAATTTGACGAACACGTTCCCAAAAATAAATCTAGACAAAATGAATTAGTTTATATAATGTTTACTTCTGGAACCTCTGGAAAATCAAAAGGAGTAATGGTTTCAAATAAAAATATAGTTTCATGGTTAAATTCAATGTCTAAAATTTATAAACTGGAAAAAGGTTTTAAAGCTTCTCAAACCTATGACCTTAGTTTTGATCTTTCTGTTGCGGATATATTTTTTACTTGGTTTAAAGGGGGAATGTTATGTGTTCTTCCTGAAGAAGAACATTTAATGCCATTTGATTATATAAAAAGAGAGAAAATAGAGTTTTGGAGTTCTGTTCCTACTTTAGCAACTTTTATGTATAAATTAAATTTTTTAAATAAATCTAGTTTTCCGGATTTAAAAGTAAGTATTTTTTGTGGGGAGCCACTTCCAACAAAGATAGCAGAAGCATGGCAGCTTGCTGCTCCTAATAGTTCCGTTGAGAATTTATATGGACCAACAGAAGCTACTATTTGGATAACTAGATATAAATACTCAATTGAGGATTCTAAAACTTACAATGACACTAATTTGCCAATCGGGAAAATATTTGATCAACACGAATTAAACTTAATTGATGAAAATGGTAATTTAATAAATGAAGATAATTTAGGAGAAATAGTTTACAAGGGACCTCAAATATCTTTAGGATATTTAAATGATAAAAATAAATCCTGCAAGAACTTTGTTAAATTTAATTGGGATAAATCGGAAGATACATGGTATAAATCTGGGGATATTGGAATGTTTAATTCCGAAGGTATATTAGAATGCTTAGGAAGGGTTGATAATCAAATTAAAATTGGAGGAAGAAGAGTCGAAATTGGAGAAATTGAATCTGGATTTAAAAATTTTAAGAAAACCAAAGATGCTGTCGTTGTTCCTCTCAAAGACCAAAATAGTATTATTACAGGTTTAATTTGTTTTATTACAAATAATTTATCTGACAAGGAAGAATTGTTCATTAGAAAATCTATGATAAATTATGTTGAAAAAATATTTATTCCAAAAAAAATAATATCGATTGAAAATTTTCCTTTAACTATTAGTGGTAAAATTGATAGAAAGAAACTTCAAGATTTAATATAATGACTTTAAAAAAAAATATTTTAAAATTATTTGGTTTTGAAAAACCAACTATTATACAAATGGTTTCCAGAAGGTTTGAAATCTTTTATGACAAATTATACGGATTAGATTTTTTATCTGTAATTCCTCTCGAAGTACTTGGTCTTGATAGTTCTGTTGTCGTGCAAGGTTCACCATCTGGAAACAAGTTTCTTTTTAAAGTGCTAAATGATGTATTTATTGATAGTGATGATTCTATTTTAGATATAGGTTGTGCTAAAGGAAGTGCTTTAAAATATTTTGCTAAATTTCCTTTTAACAAAGTACACGGCCTTGAATTGTCAAAAACTTTAGTACAGATTTGCAGAAAAAATTTTAATATTTTAAAAAAAAATAATGTCAAAGTTTTTCATGAAAATGCTACTAATTTTAAACATTATAATGAATATAACTTTTTTTATTTATACAATCCGTACCCTAAAGAAGTCATGAAAAAATTTGTCGTTTGTTTAAAAAAACAAATTTTAAATAAAGAAATTATAATAATTTATAATAATCCTGTTTGTCATAATGTTTTAATAACAAATGGATTTGTATTAATAAAAAAATATCCTGATATGTGGGGGAATGGTATTTTTGTTTATTCAAATAAAAAGAATTCTTCAAGATTAAAAAAGTAACTGTTATTTAATTCTATAATAATTTTGATTTCAATAATTCGATCTATTAAATTCAAAACACCAATAAAAGCTGATGTTGTAATCTTTGATTCTACAAATAGTCATTTTGTGAAAAGGGTGATAGATAGAGAAAGTTCGATTTTTGAATATAATACGCGCCCCCCAGAAATATGGATTGGGATTAAAGTGATAGCTATTTTTTTACAAAAAATCTTCTCCCATGATTTTAAAGAAAACATAAGACATAAAAAAGGAAGAATTTATGGGTTATTTAAATATCTCTATAATGTTTACATTGAATCGATGTTAATCCTTATAAATCCTAAGTTTGTTATCACATTCATAGATAATAGTGAATTATTTGGCTGGCTAACTAAAAATTGTAGAGAGTTTCCATTTATTGCCATTCAAAATGGAGGAAGACTTAGTTATGCAGCATCAGATTTGCCAGGTTATCACTGCCAGCATTTGTTTTGTTTTGGCAAACATGAAAAAGATTTATTTCCAAAAATAGGATATCAAGTTGATAATTTTTATCCAGTAGGATCACTGGTATCAAGTTTATATTTCAATAGTAATCTAAATAATAATAAAGAGAAGTATGATTTACTTATAGTTTCTACTTGGCGAGGAAATATTGGTTTCCCAAAGGATGTTAAAGATACAATGAGGTCGATGAAAATAATGGATGAGCTTTTAGCAAAATATATTAATTCTAGAAAGATTAAAGCTGCTATAATTTTAAGATCAGAAGAAAATTCTGAGCACTGGTATATGCCTGAAATTGGAATGAGTGAATACGATTATTTTAAAAATATTTATGGAGATTCAACTGATTTGATAATGAACGATTTTAGCGAACGTCCAATTTATAAATTAATTGAACAGAGCCATATGATTGTTTCTGTTTTGTCGTCGGCATTGTTGGAAGCATTTGGTATCGGAAAAAAGGCATTGTACTATAATTTTTGTGGAACGGATGAGTATCATAAAGATTTTGATGCAGCCATTGTAGCAAGTGACAGTAATGAAAAAATATTTACTGACCAACTTGATAACTTATTGAATATGTCGGTTGAGGAATACTCTATAAAATACAAAGACTTACAACGCTATTATATGAGTTTCCCAAAAAATAAATCAACTTACCAATACATCTTAGATAAGATAAATAACATCGTTTCAAGCCATCGTAATTTACTTTAATTATTAATAAAAAATGGAAGCAAAAAACAAGAAGTTTATTATTTGTTTAGTGCAGTTTTAGAAGGTTTGGAATTGTAAATAGTTAAGATAAACTTTATTTAATAAGAAATTAGAACTTTTTATGATTTTTCAATTAAATTTAAATCTCATATAATTATAATGTTTATTTTAATTAAGTCATTAATTATATTTATTTATACTTCATTTGATATAATAAAAAATAATCACTAATAAATTTGAATTATGGTTGATCAAGTAAAAAATGTTTCTTCATTTTGTCTAGGATTTGGATCTATAAAAAATTTAGATAAAATCATTTATGAAAAATTTACAACAAACTCAAATGTATATTTTTTTATTGATGAATTTTTTAAGGATAAAAACATCTTTAACCATATTTTTGATAAAATATATAATAAAAAGATAACTTATATTTCTACAGAAAATGAACCAACTACTGCTTTTGTAAATAATTTATCTAAAAGCATCAATAATGAAATTTTATTACCAGATTTATTTATAGGAATTGGAGGAGGAATCACACTAGATATAACTAAAGCAATTTCTAACCTTTCGACAAATAATGGTAATGCTGAAAAATATCAAGGTTGGGACCTATTGCAAAAGCCTGGAAAACATAAAATTGGCATACCTACAATTTCAGGAACTGGTGCTGAAGCAACTAAAACATGCGTCATGATTAATAAAAAAAATGGTTTAAAACTGGGTATGAATAGTAAATATACAGTTTTTGATGAAATAATTCTAGATCCTAATTTAACAAAAACTGTCTCAAGAGATCAATACTTTTATACGGGAATGGATGCGTATATTCATTGTATTGAATCTTTATCTGGAAGTTATAGAAATTTAATTGGAGATGCTTATTCTGAACAATGCTTACGTTTATGTAGAGAAGTTTTTTTATCAGATTTAGATATGATGTCAGACATAAATAGAATGAATTTAATGGTTGCATCTTATTTAGGAGGTTGTGCTATTGCTATTAGTTTTGTTGGTTTAATTCATCCACTTTCTTCGGGTTTGAGTGTAGTACTAGGCACACATCATTGTATATCTAACTGTATGGTAATGAGATCAATAAAAGATTATTACCCTGTTGCATATGATGAATTCTGGAAAATGGTAGAAAAGCAAAATATATATATACCAACCGGTCTTTGTAAAGATTTAACTGATAAGCAATATGATGATTTATATAACTCAACTATTATTCATGAAAAACCATTAGAAAATGCTCTAGGGAAAAATTTTAAAAAAATTTTAACTAAAGATAAAGTTGTTGAACTATTTAAATTAATTTAATTATGCCTGGATATGAATTAATTGGAAAAGAAGAAAAAAATCAGATAAATGACATTTTTGATAATGGAGGTGGTATTCTGTTTAGACATGGATTTGATAACCTTAGAAATAGTTCATTTAAAGTTTTAGAATTTGAAAAATCATTTTGCAAATATTTTAAAACTGATTATTCTTTAGCTGTTACTTCTGGTACCGCTGCATTAAGAGTAGCTCTTGCAACATTAAATTTGAAAAGTGATGATGAAGTTATAACTCAATCTTTCACTTTTGTTGCAACTGTAGAGGCAATAATAGAATCTGGCGCAAAACCTGTATGTACTCAAATAAATGAAACCTTGAACATGGATCCAGATGATTTAGTAAAAAGAATAACAAAAAAAACTAAAGCAGTAATTATTGTACACATGTTAGGTGTTCCATGTGAGATAGATAAAATTAAATTGATTTGTAAAAAATATAATTTAATCTTAATCGAAGATACAGCTTGGGGATGTGGCGGAAAATTTAATGATGTATTCTTAGGAACTCATGGTGATATTGGAACTTTTAGTTTTGATTTTGCAAAAACAATTACCACAGGAGAAGGAGGAATGATTGTTTTTAAGGATAAAAAACATTTTGATAAAGCAAGAGCTTGGCATGATCATGGTCATGAAAATAATCCAAATTTACCAAGATGGGAAGATTCTCGTTCAGGATCTGGATTTAATTATAGAATGAATGAATTACAAGGAGCAGTTGGAATTGCTCAATTAAAAAAGCTTGATAAAATTGTTGAAAAACAAAGAGAAAACAGAGATAAAATTTTTAATATTTTAATGAAATTTAAAAATGTTAAATTTAGAAAAGTTCCTAAAAAATCTTATGATACTGCAGATGCTTTTATCTTTTTTGTAAAAGATAACGATACAGCAATAAGTTGTAGAAATGAAATGTTAAAATATGGTATTTCTACTAAAATATTACCCGAAGCTTATATATGGCATTTTGCTGAGACATGGGTTCATATGCCTGAGCTAATATCATCACATCCAAATTTATCAAATTCATTTAAGAAATCTAGAGAAATTATGAAAAGAGCAGTGTCTATTCCTATATTTTATTATATGGATGATTCTTTTTTCGAAAATATAAATAAATCATTAAATACTTCCTTAATTGAAAAATAAAATTTCTGTAATTGTTCCAGTTCATAATCAAGAGAAATATATAGGCAGATGTCTAAGATCTTTACTAGATCAATCAATTGATTCTAATGATTATGAAATAATAATAATAAATGATGGAAGTACTGATAAAACTTCTTACGGATTAAATCTCTTTTCTGGCAATAATATTATAATTATTGAAAACAATGATAATTTAGGATTACCGTACTCACTTAATCTTGGCATAAAAAATTCTACTGGAAAATTTATTGTAAGAGTAGATTCTGATGATTATGTCAATAAAAATTATCTTTTAATTCTCAAATTATTTCTTGAGTTAAATGATAATTTTGATGCAGTTGCATGTAATTATTTTCTTGTAAATGAAAATGAAGAAATAATAAAGGCTGTTGATTTTTTAAAAGAACCGATAGGATGCGGTATTATGTTTAAAAAGGATCATTTGATTGAAATTGGAATGTATGATGAAAAGATGAAACTGCATGAAGATAAAGATCTAATGATAAGGTTTTTAAAAAAATTCTCATTAGAGAGAATTAATATTCCCTTATATAGATATAGGAAGCATAATAATAATATTACAAATGATTTTGATAAAATGGAAAAATTTGTAAAAATGTTAAATGAAAAACACAACAAATAAAATAAATAATTTATTTAATAATAAACATAATTTCAGCAAACCTTATATTATTGCTGAGGCTGGTGTTAATCATGAAGGGTCTATAGATTTAGCAAAGAGATTAATATATGAAGCTAAGGAAGGTGGTGCTAATGCTATAAAATTTCAAACATATAAAGCGTCAACACTTGCATGCAAAAATTCTCCATCTTATTGGGATTTATCCAAAGAAAAAACTAAAAGTCAATATCAATTATTCCAAAAGTATGATAAATTTTGGAAAAAAGAATTTGAAGAATTAAAGAAAGAATGTGATATTGTAGATATTGATTTTATGAGCACTCCATTCGACATTGAATCTTCAATTTTTTTAAATGATTTAATGGATGTATTTAAAATATCATCTTCTGATATAACAAATAAACCATTTATAGAATTTATATGCGATTTTAATAAACCCATTATACTTTCTACAGGAGCTTCTTATATTAATGAAATTGAAAAATCAGTAAATTGGATAAAATCAAAAAATAATAAACTAGCATTGCTTCATTGTGTCCTTAACTATCCTACAGATTCAAAAAATGCTAATTTGTCTTTCATTTTTGAATTAATTAAACATTTTCCAGAATTAACAATTGGATATTCAGACCATACTCTTCCTAATGAAATGGAATCATTATTAATTTCTTCATTATTAGGCGCTAGAATTATTGAAAAACATTTTACTCATGATAAATCACTGTCAGGAAATGATCATTACCATGCCATGGATATGAACGATCTAAAATTATTTAATAAAAAGATTAACCATCATATTGAACTAATTGGTAATAAAAAAATTAATGAAAGAGACAGTGAAGATGAGTCTAGAAAAAATGCTAGAAGAAGTTTGGTGTTGAAAGGAAATATTAAAAAAGGGGAAGTATTAACTTATGATAAATTAACTTGGAAAAGACCTGCTTCGGGAATTAGTCCTTTAGAAATTGATAAAGTTATTGGTAAAAAAGTTGTTTCAGATTTAAGAGACGATACTATTTTACAATGGGAATATTTAATATGATAAAAATAATTTTAATAGTTCAAGCTAGAGTCTCATCAACTAGGTTTCCTAATAAAGTCTTATGCAAATTACAAAATGCAACAATTATTGAATGGATAAATTATAGAATCTCCAAATCAAATAACATAGATGATTTTGTTTTTGCTATTCCGGATAATCATTCAGATGATATTTTATCAAATAAAATAAATAAATTAGGATCTAATTTATTTAGGGGTGATGAAAACAATGTACTTAAAAGATATTATGAAACGGCTCTTGAATTTAAAGCAACTCATATTGTTCGTTTGTGTGCTGATAATCCCTTAGTTCTTCCATCTGAAATTGACAGGTTAATTGATAATTATTTTAAATCTAATTGCGATTATATGTATAATCATATCCCTTTAAACAATTTATATCCTGATGGGCTCGGAGCAGAAATTATTTCTTTTGATCTATTAAAAAAAATGTATAATAAAGTTAATGAATTCAAGCATTTAGAACATTGTTTTTCATTCATTACAGATAATCATAATCTTTTTAAAATAGAAACATTTAATCCAACAAAAAAGAATAGATTCCGTCCAGATCTTAAATTTGATGTAGATGTTCATGATGACCTTTTATACTTAAATTCTAAAAACTATAATATGGATATAAATTTTGATAAAATTATTAAATTCTTTGGAAGTATTGAAGAGTTGTCATAATGAATAAAGAATATTTTTTAATTACAACCGCGGAAAAGACCAGTTGGCGTTATAATTCGCCAATATTATTTTTAGGAGATTGGTGTAGAACATATGATAATAAATTTGAAAGGAAAAACCTTAATGCAAAAGTTGCAGCTTATCATTGGGATGATCGTAAGAAAGTATTTAATGATTATCAATATCTTCGTAACATTTATGAAAAATTATTAGTTGATTTATCTAACGCACTTAATTCCGTCCATGGAACTAGTCATTCCCATAGATATTGGCGTATTTTAATAGGACCCTGGTTTTTATACTTTACAGAAATTTTATTTGATAGATGGGAAACAATTCAGCATACAATTTCAAAATATCAAATATCAAATACTATAATTATTGACACACCGCAAGAATTAGTAATTCCCAAAGGAATGGAAGATTTTAGAAAAATGTATCTAAGTGATATTTGGAATCATGTAATATATTCACGTATTATACAAAATTGTACTTCAATAAAATATGAGGTTTGTCAGCAAGAAAGTGAAAAAAAATTTTACGAATCAAAAACTGGTACAATCTCAATTTTGTTCAAAAAATTAAAACTTTATTTACGCAAAGGTATTTCTTTAATCCTTAATAAACTTTCAAAAAATAATGATGCAGTATTAGTTGAATCATTATTGAATTTTAAAACAGAGTTTTTTTTACAACTTTCATTTAAACAAATCCCTGTTTTTAGAAATAAAGCTAATGACATTGCATCTATTGACCCAGACTTTCAGTTAAGAAAAAAAATAAGATTGGATTATATTAATTATGTTGGTTTTGAAAGTTTTATAAGAAAAGTAATATTTGATAACATTCCTACTATTTATTTAGAAGGTTATAATAATCTTATCTCAAGTGTAAGATTACTAAATTGGCCACAAAAACCAAAAGTAATATTTACTTCTGCAGCATATAATTCTGATGATGTTTTTAAGGCATGGGCTGCAAAGTGTGTAGAAGGTGGATCGCCTTTAGTTATAGGACAACACGGAGGTAATCTTGGATCGGCATTATGGACTTCCTCAGAAGATCATGAAGTGGCAATTTCAGATCGTTATATTACTTGGGGCTGGACAAATGGTAATTCTAAACATTATCCATTAGGAATAATTAAAAATATTGAGAGAAGAACTTGGAGATATGATTCTTCAGGAGAATTATTGATTGTAACTAATGTCATGCCTAGATACAGTTATGTAATGGGTAGTTTTCCAATTACAACAAAACAAGTTGCTATTTCTTTACAAGATCAATATAATTTTGTTAATAATTTGAATAATCATATTTTTAAACAACTTAAAATTAGAATTTTTAATCCTGATTGGGGTTGGCAACAAGAAAAAAGATGGACAAATAAATTTCCAAATATAAAAATAGACTTAGCTAATAAATCATTAGAAAACTCTATCTTGACAAGCAGGTTAGTTGTTGTTAACTATAATGGAACAGTGTTTTTAGAAACACTTTCAATGAATATTCCTACAATAATATTTTGGGATCCAAATTTACATGAAATACGACCTTCAGCAGAACCATATTTCAACGAATTGATTAATGCTGGAATTCTTTTTTTTAAACCTGAAGATGCAGCAAATAAAGTAAATGAAATTTGGAACAACATTAATGATTGGTGGTATAGTAATAAAATACAAGAAGCAAGAAAAATATTTTGCAGTCAATTCGCCAATCATACAGAAAAGCCTCTTAAAAAATTAAAAAACTCTTTAACTTTTAATTAAATGAAAAATCAAAAACTCAGTA
>Ga0310345_10001471_pt1 | contig 26095 bp, 22 predicted proteins | sample HC15DNA20500_MG_FD_204667 | JGI IMG/M metagenome (GOLD analysis project Ga0310345, IMG submission 204667) | Marine microbial communities from station ALOHA, North Pacific Subtropical Gyre - HC15-DNA-20-500_MG | ecosystem: Environmental > Aquatic > Marine > Oceanic | place: Pacific Ocean: North... | reverse complement strand
CCGCCAAGGAAGACCTTGGTGATGGAGGTTTCGGAAAACACACCATACAGGATCATCAGGATCGATGGCGGGATCAGCGCACCTATTGTGCCGCCGGCCGCAATCGCACCTGCCGAGATGGAGGGCGAGTAGCCCGCCTTGATCATCTCGGGAATTGCAATCCTGCCCATGGAAGCTGCGGTCGCCAGAGACGAACCGCAAACCGCGGCGAAACCCGAACAGGCAAAAATCGAGGAAACGGCGAGCGCCCCGGGCACGCGCCAGAGCAACGCCTTTGCAGCCTCGAACAGGCCCTCCGTGAGTTTGGCGTGATAGGCGACGAAACCCATGAGCAGGAACATCGGAACTGCGCTCATCGTCCAGCTCGCGACGAAGGAATAGGGAGTGTTGGACAGGATGCCGAGCGCCGGCTTCAGGCCCAGCAGAAAAACGATGCCGCAAAAGCTCACCGCGATCAGCGCCAACGCCACCGGGATGCGCAGGAAGAGCAGCGCGAAAAGCGCGCCAATCCCCCAGAAGCCGACCTCGACGCTCATTGGCGCGTACCCGCAATCCGTACTGCCCGCCACCCCATGATTAACGCGGCAAGCGCAAACCCGAGCGGCGGCAGGAAATAGGTCGGCCAGATCGGCAGCTTCCAGCCCAGCACATCGACGAAAGAGCCGACATTGAAATTCTTGACGAAATCACCCCAGGTAACCCAGGTGATCGCCGCATAGATGACAAGGGCGATCAGGGCAACGAGGAAGTCCGAAACGCGTCTAAGCGCAGCAGGCAGCATCGCCTCGAACAGTTCAACCGATATCATGGCGCGCGAGTGCTCCACCCATGCAAGCGGCAGAAACGCGATCAGCACCATGTAGTAGTGGCTTACGATCTGGTTGGTCGCAGGGATGGGCCGGCCCACCAGATTGCGTGCAACCACCTCGGCTGCAACATGCACGAGCAGCATAAGGAGCCCGATCGAGCCGATCAGCGCGAGGCCCTGCGCGATACGGCTTGCAATGTGATCAAGCCTTGCCATGTGGTGTCTCGGTTTCCCCTGATGCTCCGCTACATGTTTGCATCTGTATGGAGCGTAATGCAGCCGGATTATGCAAGGCGCCCGTGTTTCGGCGGGCGCCTTGTTTGCTTCACACCTGTTTCCTGGAAGGGCCGGTCAATGCACCGGCCCGTCTTCTTAGGTGCCGTAGGTAGCGGGGTCGACCTTTGACCAGATCTCTTCCCACATCTTCTCGGCCATCGCGTCACGGTCGTGGTTGACCGACTCCGAGATGTCTTCCCATTTCTTCACCAGCGCCATGAAGGTAGCGACGCGGTCCTCGGCGTCATCCATGCCGAATCGCTCCTTGGAGATGCTTGCCGCAGTCACCCGGTCGCCATCGGCAAACTCGGCCGCAGCCTTGGTGAATTCCGGGTCAGCCTCTATGAACTCGATCCCCGCGTCCTTGGCGGCCTTTTCCGCGATGCCCGTGAACTCGTAACCCCAACGCTGGGTAAAGTTAGCGTTCGCGCGGTTTGCCGCACGCATCAGCGCGGTGCGTTCTTCAACGCTCATATCCGCCCAGGTTGCGTTGGCCGTGGCGAAATTCGAAGTCGAGAAATAGGTGCCGAGCGGGATCGCCGTCACGCCCTTGACGAGGTCCACAAGCCGGAAGGCGAGCAGGTCGCCGATCGATGCCATGGTGCCGTCAATGGTGCCTTGGCTCATGGCTTCGAACGTTTCCAGAACCGAGATCGGTACCGGAACCGCGCCGAAATGTTCGGCCCAGCGCGAGTAGGGCGCGCCCCCGGACCGCAAACGCAGGCCTTTGAGGTCTTCGGCTGTTTTCACCGGTGTCTTGGTGAGCAGTACATAGGGGTCGGAAGAGCCCGAACCCAGATAGACCACGCCGAGATCGGAGAGTTCCTTCTGGCAGCTTTCGCAGTTTACCGTGTACTCGGTCAAAGCGGCACCCATCGCATGCGCGTCCTTGCCCGACAGCGACAGTTCACCTGCCAGCGCGAAGTTCGGCAGTTCCGCCGGGAAGTAGAGTGGCAGCAGATTCCCGACATCGACCAGCCCGGACGTCAGCGCGTCCTTCATGGCGCGCAGGCCCGCCACTTCCGGGCCGAGGAAAACGGTGCCCATCTTGCCACCCGATTCCTCGGGAAGGTACTCTTCAAGTCCCTTGTACAGATGTGACGTCGCCGGATGCGGCGGCGGTGCGCCAGACGCTATGCGCAGATCGCGGGCGTCGGCATTGGTGGGCAGCGCCAGCATCAGTGCCGTGGCCGCCGCGACAGACCATTTCAGAAAAGTCATGATCGTTCCTCCCTTGGTTGACATGAACTCGTTGTCTTGAATTCGCCGGGGTGCTTGCCTTCAGCAGCGAAGCCGCACCTCTTCTTATGATTCCGAACTGCCTACCTTGCTTCCGCCGCCAAATCGTCGAGTGCCACATATTTGCGCAGCAGGCGTGTGAGCGTTTGTTTCTCGTTGTTGTTCAGCGGTCCCGTGTTCGCGCGCTCATAGGCGTCGATATCCATTTGCACCTGGCCCAGTTTCTTCTTTCCGGTTTCGCTGAGCCACAGTTCCACCGACCGCTTGTCGTCTGCGGGCACTGTGCGTGTCACAATGCCGGCCCTCTCCAACGCGCGGATCATCTTGGTCATGTGGGCGCGCTTAATCATCAGGGCGCGGGCAAGCACGCCCTGCCGGATCCCGGGATTGCGGGCAATCACGATCAGCGCGGAAATCTCGCCCGGTTTGACGCCAAGGCTCCCGAGGCTCGCATAGAAATCTTCAAAGCTCTTGAGCTGGGCCAGTCGAAGCAGGAACCCCAGCGACTCGCTCATCACGCCGTAGCTGACCGGTTTCAAACAAGGCTGGTCTTCCAGAAGATTGGTCATTTCTGCTTCAGGCCATCGCTTCGGCGCTGTCCTGCCCTCCCGGGACCGGCTCATTCAGTCCGGACACTCAGCGTGGAAATCAGCACAATTTTGTTTCCTTGTAAACAAAATTGCAGAAGCCGAACTAGACTTTCCCCTGACGTGAGCCTGATCCGGTTGCTATTCCGATCCGTAATGGTCCAAATCGCCCGAGATTTGAGATGCCGCGGCGAGTAGGCTTTCCAGATGTGATTTCGCCATCTCGTCGGGTGTAGAGAGGCTGCGTGGGAAGACAAGGGTTATCGCCCCGAAGGGGCGCCCGAACCGCAGGACCGGCACCGCGATCGCGCTCAGCCTGTCGTCGACGACGGTCTCACCGCGATACTGCCTGAGACGGACGCCGTAGCCGCGCTCCCTTGTCTGGCCGATGATGCCGAAAAACTCGTTGCGGTCCAGTCCGAAGCGTTCCAGCCCCAGCCGCTCATCGCCCGTTGCGCGGTCGATGTAGTCAAGGATTTTGTCGTCCGGCATCCTCGCAAGGCAGACCTGTCCGGTGGCGGATCCGAACATGTTGATCGCGATGTTGAGAACCCCGCGGAACAGATGGAACGGGCTTAGAGGCCGGGTCGAGTCGATGAACCGCATGGCATAGCCGTCGATCATCTGCACGTCAGACGGCCAGCCGGCGTATTTGGTGAGTTCCGTGAGGACAGGTATCGCAACATCGACCAGGAGCCCGGCATTTGCCGGCACCGGAGCGCCTGCGCCGATATTTAGCGTAATGTTGATCCGGTATTTTCTGTCGGCAATCGAGCGGCGCACGATCCGCCGTGCCTGCAATGTGCCAAGCAGCCGCCTGATCGTTGACTTGGGAATCCCGCTTTCACGGTGAAGCTCGGCCAGCGTCGCGTCACCATTGCGCGCGATAATCTCCATGATCGTGATGCCGCGTTCAAGCGATCGGTTGGTTAGGTCTGTCACGGCATTTGCTTTCCCATTGCAACGCAATCGTACCGCTGAGCGGCACGTTTTCAAATAGCGATTGAACGTGAAATCGCAAAATGCAGTGCTGACTGCCGGGAGGAAATGGCCGCATGAACCGCTCTGTCGGATCAGCCGGATTGCATATGTCTTGCCCTGCTTCTACGGCTTCCGCCAGTTCGAACGGAGGCTGAGTTCATGGGCAAGGCCCGCAACATTCTCTTCATAATGTACGACCAGTTGCGCTGGGATTATCTGAGCTGCGCCGGTCACCCAAGCCTGCATACCCCAAATATAGACTGGCTGGCGGACCAGGGCGTGCGGTTCACCCGCGCCTATGTCCAGTCACCGGTATGCGGGTCCTCGCGCATGAGCACCTATACGGGCCGCTACGCGCACAGCCACGGTGCGCAGTGGAATGGTTATCCGCTCAAGGTGGGTGAACAGACCATTGGCGATCATCTGCGCAAGCTTGGCATGGAAAGCTGGCTGATCGGCAAGACGCACATGAACGCCGATGCCGAGGGCATGGACCGGCTTGGCATTTCGCGGGAAGGCGTGATCGGTACGCGGCTGGCCGAATGCGGTTTTGACACCTGGGTGCGCGACGACGGCCTGTGGGGGGAGGGGCCGGACGGCTTCTACGATGAGCGCCGCTCACCCTATAACGAATATCTCAAGTCGAAGGGCTACGCGGCAGAAAATCCGTGGAACGAAAACGCCAATGCCGGCATCGCCGACGATGGCAGCATCGCATCGGGCTGGCTGATGCGCCATGCCGACCGGCCGGCCAATATCCGCGAGGAAGACAGCGAAACACCCTGGCTGACCTCCTGCGCCATCGATTTTCTGGACAGCCGGGGTGACATGCCTTGGCTGGCGCATCTCTCCTACATCAAACCCCACTGGCCCTATATCGTCCCGGCGCCCTATCACGACATGTATGGGCCGAGTGATATTCTCCCGGTGGTGCGTTCGGATGCCGAGCGTGAAAACCCGCATCCGGTGTTGGCCGAATACCAGAAGAACGGCGTGGCAAGGGCCTTCCATCGCAAGGAAGTCCGCGAGGCCGTCATCCCCGCCTATATGGGCCTGATCAAGCAATGCGACGACCAGCTCGGCAGGCTGCTCGACCATCTGCGCAAAACCGGCCGCATGGACGACACCATGATCGTCCTCACCTCCGACCACGGCGATTACCTGGGCGATCACTGGCTGGGCGAGAAGGACCTGTTCCACGAATGCGCCGTGAAGGTGCCGCTCATCATCTACGACCCGTCGGGTGGGGCCGATGCGGCAAGGGGAACCGTCTGCGACGAGCTGGTGGAATCCATCGATCTGGCCGCGACCTTTATCGAGGCCGGCGGCGGCGAGGTCCCGGCCCATATTGTGGAGGGCCGCTCGCTGATGCCCTTCCTGCACGGAGAGCAACCTGCCGGCTGGCGCGATTTCGCCATCAGTGAGTACGATTTTTCCGTCACGCAGATGGCAGCCAATCTCGGCCTGAAAAGCCATGAGGCCCGGCTGTTCATGGTTGCGGACAAGCGATGGAAGTTCATCCATTCGGAAGGGCCGGGCCACCGCCCGATCCTGTTCGATATGGAAAATGATCCAGAGGAGTTTCACGATCTGGGCAACGATCCGGCATACGCCGAAATCAGCGAACTCATGTATGACCGGCTGGGCAAATGGGCGCGGCGCATGAGTCAGCGCACGACCCGTTCCGACGACGATCTGGCCGCCATGAAAGGGCGGTCGATCCGGCGCGGAATATTGCTCGGGCTCTATGACGGCAGTGAAATTTCGGAGGAACTTACAGGAAAGATACGCGGCAAGCCGAAGCAGGTCTTTACCGATCGGCCCGGCGGAAAGCTGAAGGCAGGCGAGTGATGCAGCGCTACCGCGGTCAGTTCCTGACTTTGCTTGATCGCGGGGCGGCGCTTGCGGCGGTCGCCATGTCTGGCTTCGCGATTTATGTCGCCGCCTTCGGCGTGTTCGACAACATTGTCGTGTCCGGCTTCACTGTGCTCCTTGCGCTGGTTTACGGCTTTCTTGCCTGGCGTCAGCCCGGTGAGACGCCGACGCCGTTTTGGTTGCTCGGAGTGCATGCGGTCATGGCCGTTGTCATGGTGGCGCTGCTCCTCGACTGGGCCAGCCTGATGTTCGAGCAGGAAGAGTTCTTCGTCTCCATCTCCCTGACACAAGACGTGCTGGCCTGGTTCTCCTTCGCGTTGATCGCCTATCTGACCTATCGCTTCTACGGCATTCCAATGCTGCTGGTGATCGTGGCTGCAGGCGTTTACGTGCTGGCGCCGGCTTGGCTCTGGGGCGGCAATGAACACTGGACGCGCGTGGCCGAGAATCTCTGGTTCTCCACCGATGGGGTCTTCGGCAGGCCGGTGGAAGTCGTCGGGCGCATCGTGCTCATCTACGTAGTTCTGGGGGCGATCCTGCAGACTGCGGGCGCTGGCGAGGTTCTGCTGAAAATCGCATTCGCGGCAACCGGCAGACTCGCAGGCGGCCCCGCACATGCGGCAATCGTCGGCTCGGCCATGTTTGGCACCATGTCGGGCGCTGCCGTCGCCAATGTCGTCTCGACCGGCGTATTCACCATTCCCGTCATCAAGCGGGTCGGATTTGCGCCGCGCTTTGCCGGCGGTGTCGAAGCGGCGGCCTCCACGGGCGGACAGATCATGCCACCTGTGATGGGGGCTGTGGCCTTCCTGATGGCCGATGTTACCGGCATCTCCTATCTCAACATCATCGTCGCGGCAGCCATTCCGGCGCTGATGTATTACGGTTCGCTGTTCGCATTCGTGCATGTCGAGGCGAGGCGGAACAACATCAACCCGGTGCCGAGGTCCGAGCGGGTGCGCCTGACCCGCGATGATTTGGTCAAGAGCATTGCTTTCTGGCTACCGCTGGCGGTGATCGTGAGCGTGCTGCTCACAGGCAGAACCGCGCAGAATGCGGGCGCCTATGCAGCGGCAACCGCGTTTGTTGCCTGCCTGTTCCTTTTCCCGGATTTCCGCCACCCGCTCAGATGGTGGGAGGCGCTGGTCGAAGCGGGACGTGGATCCGCCACACTGATGATCGTTGTCGCCGCGATTGGCTTCGTCATCGGCGTGGTCAACATGACCGGCATTGGCCTCATGTTCGCCGAAAGCGTGCTGGCATTCGCCGACAGCAGCCTGGCGCTGGCGCTCGTCATGGTTATGGCCGCAAGTCTTGTGCTGGGTATGGGGGTGCCGACAGGAGCGGCCTATCTCATCATCGCCATCGTGCTTGGCCCGGCGATCTCGCGCCTCGGTGTCCCGCTCATCGCCGCGCATTTGTTCATGCTGTATTTCGCGGTGCTGAGCTCCGTAACGCCGCCCGTTGCGCTGTCGGCTTTCGCCGCCGCCCCCATTGCCGGCGCCAAGCCGATGGAAACCGGCTGGGCTGCCGCACGTCTGGCCGCGCCGGGCTTTATCATACCGTTCCTCTTCGTCTTTCACCCGGACGTTCTGCTGATCGTGGAAGGCGCGACCATCGGCGGGGCGGTCTGGGCCTGCGCGGCGTTTGCCGTTTCGACCTGGGGACTGGTGACCGGTCTTGCCGGCTGGGAAGGCCAGCGCCTGCCGATGTGGCAGCGTGGCTTGCGGCTGGTGGCGGGCATCGCGGTTCTGTCCGTCAATCCCGCGATAGCGGTTCCCGCAGCACTCATTCTTATCGGTCTTGCACTTCAGCGGCGGTTATTGTCCCGAGCCGCCGAAGCGCTCAATCAGCCACGGGACAATACCGGGAGGAGCATATGAAGACCCTTATCAAGACCTTCATGGCCGGAGCCCTTGCGCTGGGAATGGCGACCGCCGCCCAGGCGCAGGAAAAGAACCTGAAAATGGCCACCATCGCGCCGGGTTCGTCGGCCTATCTGACGATGACAACGATGGCGACGATGGTCAATCAGGCCCTAGATGACGTTAACATCCAGGTCGACGCCACGGGTGCGGCCACCAAACACATGATCGAACTCGCCGAGGGCAAGCTCGATCTGTGCATGACCTCGCCGACCGTCTACAAGTTCATGCGCGAAGGCACGATCATGTATTCCAAGCTCGACAATTCCGCCGAGCTTGCAAAGAACCTGAAGCTGGTCATGTGGTTTCCGCTCGGCCAGTACCACATCGTCACCTATGACGATGACGGCATGACCAAGCCCGCCGACATAAAGGGCAAGAAGGTCTTTCTCGGACCTCCGGGCGGTGGCGCCTGGGCGGCGGCACGTGACTGGGTGAAAATCCTCACCGGTTACGAGCCGGACTCTGATTATGAGAATGTCAAGGCCAGTTGGTCCTCGGCTTTCCAGGGTTTCCAGGACCGGCAGTTCGATGTCTACGTGACAACCGGCATCGCGCCCTTCCCGCAGCTCGAGCAGCTTGCACTGACCTCGAAAATCCGCCTGCTCGGCCTGAGCAAGGATGAGTTTGAGTCCAACGAGGAAGCGAAAAAGTACACCCAGATACAGGGCGAGGAAGTCGGTATCATCCCCGCTGGCATCTACGGTGATGGCGTCGTCAATACCGACGATATCTACACGCTTGGCGCGGCGGTGGGCGTGACCGCCCGCGCCGATCTGGATGAAGACACTGTCTATCGCCTCACCAAGGCCTTCTGGGAGCAGCGCGAAAAGTCGATGAACGACAATCCGTGGCTGAAGGACATCACCTTGGAGTATGCCGTGCAGGATGGGGCGATGTCGCTGCACCCAGGCGCGCTTCGCTACTACAAGGAAGCGGGTGTCGACATTCCTGCAGGCAGTATGTGATCTGCCGGAGACAGGGATATGGCGGGGCGCTTCGGCGCCCCGTTATTTTCTTGGTGCCACGGTTGATTTGAAGCGCGCACTGCGAAAGCTTCACAGGCACGATCGGCCTGTGCGCAACGATTCACTTCGGATCGGTTGAAAATAGGCCTGTTCAATGGTCTCAATTGCGTTCACAACCGAGGGTGAAGGCAAGCGAGGGCATCTGTGGCGCGGGAGCCGAACATTCCTGTCAATGAGCCGGTAGGCGACACGGTCAAAAAGACGACCTGTTACATGTGCGCCTGCCGCTGCGGCATCAATGTGCATCTGCGCGATGGCAAGGTGCGTTACATCGAGGGCAATCGCGACCATCCGGTGAACAAGGGTGTGCTGTGCGGCAAGGGTTCGGCCGGCATCATGCAGCATTACTCGCCCGCAAGGCTGCGCGCGCCGATGAGGCGTGTCGGTCCGCGCGGCTCGGGCGAGTTCGAGGAAATCAGTTGGGATGAGGCACTCAAGACCGCCACCGATTGGCTCGGTGCCGTGCGCAAAATCGATCCCAAGCGGCTGGCATTCTTCACCGGGCGTGACCAGAGCCAGTCGCTGACCGGAATGTGGGCGATGCAGTTCGGCACGCCAAATTTCGCAGCGCATGGCGGCTTCTGCTCGGTCAACATGGCCGCCGGCGGCCTTTACACTTTCGGTGGGGCGTTCTGGGAATTCGGCGATCCCGACTGGGACCTCACCAAATATTTCATGCTCTTCGGCGTGGCCGAGGACCATGCCTCCAATCCCATCAAGATCGGCATCGGCAAACTGAAGGCGCGAGGCGCCAAGGTAGTCTCCATCAATCCGGTGCGCACCGGCTACAATGCGGTGGCCGACGAATGGGTCGGCATCAGGCCGGGAACCGACGGATTGTTCGTCGGCGCGTTGATCCATGAGCTGTTCCGCCGCCAAAAAATCGATCTGGATTATCTGGTGCGCTACACCAATGCGCCATGGCTGGTGATCGACGATTCCGGTTCGGCTGACGATGGCCTGTTCGCCCGCGACGCAGACGGTAATCCGCTGGTGCATGACAGAAAGTCCGGCGGGCTGGCGAGCGGCAAGCTTGCGGACATTCAGCCGGAACTGACAGGTTCGCGATACCTGCCCGATGGTCGTAAGGCACGCACTGTGTTCGAACTGATGGCCGAGCGCTATCTGAGCGGGGAATACTCCCCCGATGTGGTTGCCGAAAGGACGGGTGTTCCCGCGGAGCAAATCCGGCGCATCGCCGCCGAACTCGCCGATGTCGCCTTTGAGCAGGAAATCGTACTCGACCAGCCCTGGACCGACTGGGCCGGGCGCCGGCACGACAAGATGATCGGCCGGCCCATCTCGATGCATGCCATGCGCGGCATCTCGGCCCATTCCAACGGCTTCCAGACCTGCCGGATGATCCACATCCTGCAGATACTCTTGGGTTCAATCGATTGTCCCGGCGGCTTCCGCTACAAACCGCCTTACCCCAAGCAGACACCGCCAAACCTGCTGCCGCATGGCGCGCTGGGGTCGATCCGGCCGGAAATGCCGCTGGGCGGTCCGCATCTGGGCTTCCCGCACGGGCCGGACCATCTGCTACTCGATGGCGACAAGCCGAGCCGCCTCGACAAGGGCTTTTCCTGGGACGCGCCCATGTCGGCGCACGGCTTGATGCACATGGTCATCAACAACGCCGCGAAGAAAGACCCCTACGGCATCGATGTCCTGTTCATGTACATGGCCAACATGGCGTGGAACTCGTCGATGAATGTGCCCGACACACTAGATGCGCTGACGGCGAAAGATGAGAACGGCAATTACGTGATCCCGAAAATCATCTATTCGGATGCCTATTACTCAGAAACCGTTCCCTACGCCGATCTGATCCTGCCCGACACCACCTATCTGGAACGCTGGGACTGCATCTCGCTGCTCGACCGGCCGATCTCCGAAGCCGACATGGTCGCCGACGCGATCCGCTATCCGGTGGTCGAACCTGACCGGAATGTGCGCGGCTTTCAGGAAGTGCTGATCGATCTCGGCTCGCGGCTGAAACTGCCGGCTTTTACCAACGAGGACGGTAGCGCGAAATATCCGGGCGGCTACGCCGACTACATCGTCAATCACCAGCGCAAGCCCGGCATCGGGCCGCTGGCGGGATGGCGCGGCAAGGATGGCGGCGAGTTCTGCGTCGGCGAGCCAAACCCCGAGCAGCTAGAGCGTTATGTCGAGAACGGTTCTTTCTTCGCCCATGAGATCGCGCCTGAGCATGCCTATTTCAAGCACGCCAATCGCGGCTATCTGGATTGGGGGATAGAGAAGGGCATCCGCCTGTCCGCGGAACCGACGATTTTCCAGCTCTACAGCGAACCGTTGCAGAAATTCCGCCTCGCCGCGCGCGGGCATGGCGACCGGCAGCCTCCGGATACCCATCGTGACAGGATCGAGACCCATTTCGATCCGTTGCCCTTCTGGTATCCGCCCTTCGAGGAGCAGATGGTCGAGGGCTTTCCGCTGCACGCGATCACGCAGCGACCCATGCATATGTACCATTCCTGGGGCAGCCAGAATGCGTGGCTTCGCCAGATCACCGCTGCCAACCGACTCTATATGCATACCAGTATTGGCGAACGCATCGGGGCAACGGATGATGACTGGGTCTGGCTTTCCTCGCATCTGGGCCGCGTCAAATGCCAGATACGTTTGATGGAGGGTGTGAACCCGCACACGGTGTGGACCTGGAACGCCATCGGCAAACGCAAGGGGGCGTGGGGGCTGGACAACGATGCGCCGGAAAACACGCGGGGTTTTCTGCTCAACCATCTGATTTCCGAACTCTTGCCGAAAGGCGGAGGCGGCTACCGCTATTCCAATTCCGATCCGATCACCGGGCAGGCGGCATGGTTCGACCTGCGGGTCAATATAGAGAAGGCTGACGGTGCGGGCGAAACCGAGCCCCACTTCGAGCCGCTGGGGAGAGGTGGTCTGCCCGAAGCTCCGCACAAGCTGGCCTTTGGCTCAGAGTTCAGGAGAGAGCCGGCATGACCAGTCTTCCGCAAACCACGGACAAGAAACTCGGTCTGGTCATCGATCTGGACATCTGCGTCGGATGCCAGGCCTGCGTCACCTCCTGCAAGGAATGGAACACCGGCGGCTACTCGGCGCCACTTTCCGATCACGACCCGTATGGCGACGATCCCTCCGGCGCCTGGCTCAACCGGGTCCACACCTACGAGACGCCCGAACGCACCGTACACTTTCCGCGCTCATGCCTGCATTGCGAGGAACCGGCCTGTGTCACCGTTTGCCCCACCGGTGCATCGTTCAAGCGCGCCGCAGACGGGATCGTGCTGGTCAATCCTGACACCTGCATCGGCTGCAAGCTATGCTCCTGGGCCTGCCCCTATGGCGCACGCGAATATGACTACGATCACGGCGTGATGAAGAAATGCACGCTTTGCATCGACCGCATCTACAATGAGACGATCCCCGAGGAGGACCGCGTTCCCGCCTGTGTGCGCGCCTGCCCGACCGGCGCGCGGGCGTTCGGTGATTTTTGCGATCCCGACAGCGCGGTCTCGAAGGCGGTCGATGAGCGCGGTGGCTTCGATCTTCTGGAGAGCTTCGGCTACAAGCCGGTCAACAAATACCTGGCCCCGCGCGAGGGACCGGCACCGCAGATACAGCACCACCAACCCGGCCATGTGGCGGCGAACAAGAAGGGTGAGGACGTTGCACCCCTCCGCAGGGAATCGGATACAAATCAGGCCAATGGGACGCTGGATAAGCTGTTCGTCTGGGCCGACCGGGCGCTGACCCGGTAGAAACCTCGAAATGCATCCAGCCTATTCCGTCATCTTCTTCACGACTTCTTCCGGCGCGGGCTACGGCCTGCTGTTCTGGCTGTCGGTGACGCAGACGCTGGGGCTGATACCGCAGAGCCGTTGGTTTGCCATTGTCGCAATATCATTGGCGCTCATTCTGGTCACGGCCGGCCTGCTGTCGTCGACCTTCCACCTCGGACGGCCGGAACGCGCCTGGCGCGCATTCTCCCAATGGCGGACCGCATGGCTGTCGAGGGAGGGCGTGGTTGCGGTGGCGACCTATCTGCCTTCGGGTTTGCTCGCCCTCATCTGGATGTTCGCCATCGAGACAAACGCCACGGTCTGGCTGGCGAGCCTGTCCGCCATTGGCGCGTTTGTCACCGTCTACTGCACCGGCATGATCTACGCTTCTCTTACGCCGATCCGGCAGTGGAACATGCAGCTGGTGCCCGTGAACTATCTGACCCTTTCTGCCGCCAGCGGTGCTCTGCTATTGGCCTTGCTGATGGGATTGTTCGGGGCAGCTGCCCTCTGGCCGCTGTCGCTTACTCTTGCCTGCATAGCCGCCGCCGCCGCCACCAAACTGCTCTACTACCGCGCGATCGACCGTGATCCGGGAAAATACACGGCTGAGATGGCGACTGGTCTGAAAGGCCCGATCCGGCAATTGGATCCGCCGCATACACGCCCGAACTTCGTGATGCGAGAGATGGGCTACGAGATCGGCCGCCGCCATGCCCGGCGCCTTCGCCTTATCGCGCTTGTCTGCCTTTTTGTCATTCCAGCGGTTCTCACTCTCGCCACCATGCTCGCAGCCACACTCTCGCCGGTCTTCCTGCTGCTCGCTGTTGCAACAGCGGCGATTGGCCTGTTCGTCGAACGATGGCTGTTCTTCGCAGAGGCAGAACACGTCGCCATGCTGTATTATGGTCGGCGAGCAGCCTGAACACGGGGCCCGGCTGACCTTACGTCACCGCATAACGATTGCGTGAGAAACTGTATGAGAAGCCGCTTCGCATTCATCTCCGCTCTCGCCGGGGTTTGGCTGGCACCTGATTTTTGGCTACAATATTGTTAAATGTGACTGATTGCACAACGCGCTAAACATCGCCCTGCCAAATATTTCGGGTGTAATCGTCGCGCGGCCGGTCACGAAACCTTTCACAGGGAAACGCCAGTCCGGCCAACACAAAACAGGGGTCCATTCGAATGACACGTAGTTTCTCCCGCATTTTCGCGCTTCCCTTTCTCGCCGCAGCCATTGCCCTCGCCGCGCCCACCGCCGCGCAGGCTCAGGGCTTCAAGTCGGCCAAGAGCGGCAAGACCCAATGGATCGATGCCTATTACGGCTGGAACAATGATTGTTCCTTCAAAACGATCAACGTCAATGTCGTGCAAAAACCTCAGCACGGAACGGTGTCGCCCAAGGTCGAGATGCAGAGAATCACCCGAGCCCAGATCGGCTCAGTTGGAAATTGCGCAGGCAAACCTACCAAGGCGGTAGCGGTGTATTACCGCTCCAAGCCGGGTTACCGTGGTATTGACCGTTTCCGAATCCAGATGAGCGTTGGCGGCCAGTCGAAATATTTCAACTACACCGTCCGGGTGAACTGAGGGGATGCCAGCCATGCCATCCGTGCTTCTCCGTATCCTGGCAACGATCGTCTGCGCACTGGCGCTTTGGCCGTCCTTGGCGGCTGCGGAAAAGCGCGTGGCGCTCGTCATCGGCAACTCTTCCTATGAAAATGCCCTCCCTCTCAAGAACCCGGTCAACGACGCGAACGATATTTCCGCGAAGCTGAAGAAGCTCGGCTTCGACGTTATCGTCGGTACCGATCTCGACCAGACCGAAATGCGCCGCGCCGTCAAGGAATTCTCCTACATGCTGGAGGGCGCCGACACGGCGATGTTCTTCTACGCCGGCCATGCGGTGCAGGTCGGCAAAACCAACTACCTTGCCCCCATCGATACCGATCTGAAGCAGGAACGTGATCTGGATTTCGAAACCATCTCGCTTGATTTCGTTCACCGCCAGATGGAGCGTTCGGCCAAGACCAATTTGCTGTTTCTGGATGCCTGCCGTAACAATCCGTTGACGCGGCAACTGGTGCGCGCCTCGCGCTCTCAGGGTTCGGGTGGGCAGGGGCTGGCCCGGCTTGATACTTCCGGCGAAGGCACGTTGATCGTCTATGCCACGCAGCCCGACAATGTCGCGCTCGATGGTGATGGCCGCAACAGCCCCTTCACGTCGGCCCTGCTCAACCATATCGAGCGGCCGAACATCGAGATCTCCTCGCTGATGACCGATGTGCGCCGCGAGGTCTACGAAGCCACCGACGAAAAACAGTTGCCCTGGACCAATTCCTCGCTGCTCGGCCAGTTCTTTTTCAATCCGCAGGAAGTAAAACCAGTCGAACCCGTGAAGACGGAAGAGGAACTGGAGCGCGAGCGCAAGCTTGAAGCGCTGGCCCGCGAGGCCGATGACTGGGAAACGGTGAGCGAACTCAATTCGATCGACGGTATCAAGGCCTTCCTGCAGCAATATCCTGACGGCAACTACACCGAGCTTGCCAAGTTCACGCTCGAACGCCTCGAAGGGGAGAAGAACGGCACGCAGGAGACCGCCACGGCAACCCAACCGGCCAAGACCGAGGAAGTCGTGACGGAGCCGGTGGAAACAGCAAAGAAAGAGTCTACCACGACGGAGGAGGTCGTGACGGAACCCGCTGAAACCGCGAAGGAAGAACCTGCCAAGACGGAAGATGAATCCGTTGAGGTCGCCAGTCTCGATACCACGGAGCCGGAAAAACCCACTCGCGAACTGGTGCGATCCATGCAGACCGAACTCAACCGTCTGGGCTGCGATGCCGGACGCCCCGACGGCATCTGGGGCCGCAATAGCCGTGGAGCGCTTACCAACTTCGCCAGGCATGCCGAAATTGATCTCGCCTCGCTGGAGCCGGAGACCGATTTGCTCGACACGTTGAAAGAGCGCGAAGGCCGTGTCTGCCCGCTCGTCTGTTCTGCGCGCCAGGAAGAACAAAATGGCCGGTGCGTCACCAAATCCTGCCCGGCAGGCCAGCAGCTTTCATCCAAGGGAACCTGCTTCACCCCGGCGACAGCACAGCGCAACAATCGTACCAATACCCGCCGCTCGACCCCGCGCACCAAGTCCACTGGTGGAGGCAGCTGCTTCCGCTTCAACGGACAGCTGGTCTGCGGCTGAGCAAGGTCAAGGACAATCAGGGAGATGAGCAAGGTCAAGGACAATCAGGGAGAGCGGTCTCTAGAAGAGGTCGCCCTGTTTGCTCCTGGGTGCAGCCGGTTTGTCCGGCCTGGACGTTGGCCTGGCTGTACCGGATGAGGCAGCCACGGCGTCCATCGTGCCATCCTTGAACTGGACGGCGAATGGTGAGCCCGGCTTCAATGATCCCGCGCTTGTCACAGGGGTGCCGTCGGCCGCGCGCACCAGCGCGAAGCCTCGGGCCAGCACCTTCTCGTGCGACAGTGACGAGATCAGCCGCCACGTATTGTCGAGCCGCCCCCGAGACTGTGTCACCACCCGCTCGAGCCTGCGCCAGTTTATTTGGCCCGAGACATGGTCGAAGCGCTGCATCGCCTCCTGACGCCTTTGCCGGAAGCATTGCGTCAGCCCGCGTGAGGCGTGATTAAGCTGGCCTCTGCGCGCCTCAATGCTGCGCCGCAAGAGCGCAGGGTTGAGCCGGCCTTCAATCGAGCCGAATGCGCCGCGCTTGCGTTGCGCCGCCAGGGTGAGTGCGGAAGACAGTCTTCCCGACAGATTGTCGAGTTGCTGGCGTGGCTGCGACAGGATCTCGTCCGGCGAACCAAGTGCCCTTGACGCGGCGCGAAGATCGGAGCGGGAGCGATCAAGCTTGCGGGTCAGTCCGTTCTTCAATCTTGCAGAGAGACTGGCGAGTGTGGCTTCAAGTTCGGCCTTCACCGGCACGGCGATCTCCGCCGCGCCTGTGGGCGTGGGTGCGCGCAGATCGGCGGCCAGATCGATGAGCGTCCAGTCGGTCTCGTGGCCGACCGCCGAGATCAGCGGAATGTCGGACTGCGCAGCGGCGCGCACTGCGCCTTCGTCGTTGAAGCCCCACAGATCTTCGATGGAGCCGCCGCCCCTGGCCACGATGATTAGATCGGGCCGTGCGATCGGCCCCCTAGGTTCAAGCGCGTTGAAGCCCCTGATCGCTGCCGCCACCTCGTCGCCGCAGGTCTCGCCCTGCACCCGCACCGGCCACACGATGACATGGAGCGGAAACCGGTCGGTGATCCGGTGCAGCACGTCGCGGATAACCGCCCCGCTGGGAGAGGTTACCACGCCGATGACGCGCGGCATGTAAGGCAACAACTGCTTGCGCTCTGCCGAGAACAGCCCGTCGGCTTCCAGTTTGCGCTTGCGTTCTTCGAGCAGCGCCATCAGCGCGCCGGCCCCTGCCGGTTCCAGCGCCTCGATGACGATCTGGTATTTCGACTGGCCGGGGAAAGTGGTGAGCTTGCCCGTGGCGATGACCTCCAGCCCTTGCTCGGGCTGGGTTTTCATGCGCGCGGCATTGCCCTTCCAGATCACCGCCGCCAATACGGCGCGGTCGTCCTTCAGGTCGAGATAGATGTGGCCTGACCCGGGCCGCGAAACCCTGCCGATTTCGCCGCGCACCCGCACCAGGCCGAAATTGTCTTCCACCATGCGCTTCAGTGCGCCGGACAATTCGCTGACCGTGCGCTCGACGATGTTGGTGGCAGGATTGGCTTGGTCTGAGGGCAGTTCGCTCATGCCCGCGAAACTAGCAGATTCCCGTTTCCCCGCCAGCCTTCACGCATCACCCGTCAGGCGAAAGCGGCTTCGTTCGGCGGGCGCAACACTCGCGACAGCAGCAACACTGCAAGCGCCAGCGCGCCGACGGTGACGATATGGCCGGATTGATGCGCCAGCAGTCCGGCGAACCCGGCCCAAAGGATCGATGAAAAGGCTTCGGCAAAGGTCGCCACGCGAGAGGAGGTCTGGCGGCGGCGGAAATTGCTGCGCTTTGCCTGGCTTCGGAACCAGAGCTGGATCGCCGTTGCCGAGCAGGCGGCGAGCACGATCCCCGCCGCAGCCGCCAGCGCCAGCCACCAGTCCATCCAGGCGAGAGCGAGCAGAATGGGCGCTGCCAGACAGGCGATGACCGACAGCACAGCCTCGATCTTTGCGCGGATGACACTCGCCGGATGTACCGGTGCGGTTGCCACCAGTTGCGGCGCGTCTTCGCCCGATATCGCCAACCACGCCAGTCCCCCGGCAAGCTGGCCGCAGGCCATCACAAGAACCGGGATCACCACGGTCGGAACCACGCCGCCATTGCCGAAACCCTGCCACAGCATGAAGGCCGGCGGCACGAGGTAGAAAACCTGCATCAATGTCTGCGAGATTAGCCACTGGTCGCGGGCGAGCAGCCGCCACTCCTTGGCGCGCAAGGCGGAAGCAATCGAGTATTGCCGGAAGTTTCGCTCGCGCCGCCGTCCTCCCTCTCTGGCTTCCGACACGCCCGCCGCATTGATGATGGTTGCTGCAAACCGCCCGGAGAAGAACGTTACGCAGGCGATAGCGAGCAAAGCTGTCGCTGTCATCAGCACTACAAAGGAAGCGGGATCGCCCATTGCCGCCTTGGGCGCTGTCCAGACCCAACTCGCTTCGTCCGGCAGCGACTGCCGCAGGCCATCCGACTGGAACAGCGCCAGCCGCGAGATTGTGCCCATGGAGGCGATCGCCACGAGTTGGATGCCAATGATGAACACCGCTCCGACCAATGCCGCGACGATCTGGGCGATAAGCCGTGTCCGCTTCGCGCCCAGCGTGGCAAATAGTGTCATGGTCAACGCCAGCGCGATGCAAGTGGCGATCACGCCGAGCGCCAGCGCCACCGGATAGGCGGCGAGCCACGCGGGCGAATCAAGCAGCGCCAGAATGTTGACCGCAGGCGCCGCGAGCAACAGCGACAGCATGGTCGTCGAAAGCGCCACCCCGCCAATCCGCACCGCGAAGACGCGCGGCGTGTTCACCGGCGCCGAGAATATGAGATCGAGATCGGAGCGGGCATAGAAGACCCGCGTCACCGATTCCATCGCCTGGCTGACCATCAGTGAAGAGGGCAGGATCATCATGGCCGCCGTCATCAGCAGCCGGTCCGCCATGCTGGCATCGCCGTCGCGCAGGGCAGGCGCAATGATACCCCATGCAACCAGATGCAGAGCTGCCGCCGCGATCAGCACGAAGATGAGAACCCGTCTCTCGCGTCCCGGTCTGCCGCCAGTCATCATGCCCATGAAGTCGCGCCATGAAAGGCGGATTTCATGCGCCGCGAACCATGAGAGCGTTGCGGGGTTGCTCACGCCGCGTCGGCCTTGCCGCGTACTGCAGGGGCGCCCTCCCCGGCGACGATGTCGAGGAATACTTCTTCCAGGCTGCCCTCGCCGCGCCCGGCGCGCAGCCGCAACTCGGTCAGCGTGCCTTCGGCCACCAGCCGGCCCTGCGAAATTACGCCGATGCGCTCCGCCATGCGTTCGGCAACTTCGAGAATGTGCGTCGTCATGATTACGGTAGCGCCGTCGCGCACCCGGTCGAGCAGAACGTCTTTCACCAGTCTCGCGGAAGCAGCGTCGAGCCCGGTCAGCGGCTCGTCGAGGATGATGAGGCGTGGGTCATGCACCAGCGCACCAGCCAGCGCCACTTTCTGGCGCATGCCCTTGGAGAACCCGCCGCAGCGTTCATGTTCATGTGCTGCCAGTTGCAACCATTCCAGAAGTTCGGCGGATTTCGCCTGTGCCTGTGCCGCATCCATGCCCCAAAGCCCAGCGACAAATTCGAGATATTCCAGCGGGGTGAGCCGGTCGTAGATCATCGGCTCATCCGGCACCCATGCGGTAATCCGCTTGGCTTCCAGCGGCTGCGTCAGCGCGTCATGTCCGAAGACGCTGATCTCGCCCCGGTCTGGTTGGAGCAGCCCGGCCACCATGCGCAGCGAGGTGGTCTTTCCGGCGCCATTTGGCCCAAGCAGCGCGTAGAACTCGCCCGCCCTGACGATAAGGTCGAGGCCATCTACCGCCGGTCTGTCGAAGTGTTTTTCAAGCGCGCGTATTTCGAGCGCGTTTGCGGCGGAATTGACAAAAGACATGGGTGAACTCCGGTTCGCCGGAAACCTATCGCCCCATGTCTTTCGTTTGGGTAAACCCCCTGAAACGCGGTCAGCGCCGTTTCATGCCATCGAGGAATTCGTCGAAGATCGATTCCATGCCGCGCTGGTAGTCGTTCTGCGTCTTGCGCCCGGTCTCGAACATCTCCCCGAACAGGTCGTCGAATCCCTTCGGCCTGCGCTCCGGCTCGCGCGGTGTCTCTTCACGGTCATGTTCGCGGCGTTGGCGCGGCTCCCGGTAAGGGTCTTCTTCCGGCGTGCGGCTATCGGTTGCCCTGCCCGATTTGAGCATCTCCTCGAAAATGCGGCCCAGCGGATTATTATCACCTTCCGGCAGGCCGCTCCCGCCTGTCGTAGATCTGCCACCCCGGCCCATCATCTGCTCGAGAATGTCGCCCCACGGGTTGCTCCCTCCCCCCGGAGAAGGTGCGCGCCGCGATGTCTCGGGGCCGGGAGCACCACGTGAACCGCCCATCATTTGTTCCAGAATATTGCCCCACGGATTTGCGCCGCCGGTTTTGCCGCCGCCCATCATCTGGCCGAGCAGATCGCCCCAGGGATTGCCGCTCGAAGAAGCGCGTGAAGCGCTGCTCACCTGCCCGTTCATTTGCTTGAACAAACCGCCCAGTATCATGGGCGCCAGCGCAGGCAGCATCTGCTTGAGGATGTTCTGCGACAGGCCGCTGGCCTGCGCCGCCTGTGCGGCGACGGCGCGGCTCAGTTCCTTGGAGCCGAACAGGTGGCCCAGAATGGCATTGCCCTCGGCCATGCCGTCACTGCTCATCGCCTTTTCGGGCCGCTCGAAATACTTGGCGTGATTGCCGTTCGCCAGCGCCTGCATGAAACCGGCAAAGCCCATCGGATCGGCAGCGTTGCGCTTTAGTCCCTCGCGAAACGCCGGCATCAGCGCTTCCATCGCTTTTTCGGTCTGTTCGCGGGACAGGTTGAACTGGCTCGCCATCTTTTCCAGCGACTGGCCGTTACCGGCCTGCATCAGCATTTCCATCAGCGGCAGCATGGTGTTCCTCCTCGTTCGTCGTTCGCCGGCCGCACATTAAACCGGCATTAACCATGATTACCCTAGCATGACCTCCGCAGCATATAACGCATCAGGTGACATTCTTGACATTGATTTCAGACAATTGCGGCGCCAACGCCGCCGGACAAGAAGCTGGCCACTCCGACATTGCCGGGATAAGGCTCGCCAATCACGGTCCCGCCAATCTGCGCCAGGCCTCGGGACGGCGCATGCCGCGCATTGGGTATCTGTATATCGACGGCCAGCCGACGGGCCTGCCCTGCACATTGCGCCGCTACGACGGGACTTCCGCCACGCTCGTGCTGAGCGGCTGGCTTGGTGTTCCCGCCGAATTCACGCTCTATGTCGAGCCCGACGGCATGCGCCATGACTGCACCATTGGCGCACGGCGCGGCAATTCCATCGAGGTGACGTTGTCGGAAGGCATCCGGGAAACCCGGCCGCGCGGCAGGCGGTAATCCACTGCTCTGTCGTCCTCTCCCTTGTGGTGAGGTTCCATGGGCATCGCCAAGTAGATGCTGGTCCGATTTCGAAGATCCTACAGACAGGCCCGGAGAGGACGAAGGTTGAGTCTGGCCGCCTCCGACCGGCTACACCGATCTCGTGCGCAATCGTCCTTCATAGTCGCGCTTGCCGATCGGGACGCCCTCTATTCTCAGGATGTCGTAGGCCGTCACAGCGTGGAAGTAGAAATTGGGAATTGAAAACGACAGGATGAATAATTCGGACGTAAAGGCCAGCCTGCGGGGGCCAACCTGAAGATCCAGTTTCCGGCCCGCCCAGCCATTTACCTCATCGGGTGCAAGAGCCTCCAGTGCCATTTCCGCCTTGTTTATTATCTCTCGCAGATTGGCAAACGGAACCGGTCCGGACGGTGCGGGCGGATTGAATGCGCCAGTTTTCGCTGCCTCAAGTCCCCAAACGGCATGATGCCATGCTGCCTCGATCTGAAAATGAAACGGAGCCATGTCATCGATTAAGCGGAGTTCCACAAACCCGTCAGGGTCACCGCCGGTTTTTGAGCAATGCTCGGATGCACGATCAAGGACAGCTCCAAGAGCCCTCAAAGTCTGCAGGAATGTTGGTACGCTTAGGTCATAGAGTGAGATAGACATTGATCATGTCCTTGCCGTCATCTTTGCTGGTCTGCTCTTGATCGGTCAGCCAGGCAGTTCCGTCCCGTTGCGGCCGTGTCTTTAATAGGCATACTCGTCGAACAGCCGGTTGATGTCGCCACTCCATTCGCCGTGATAACGTTTCAGCAGCCGCTCGGCGGGCGTCAGCCCGCTGGCCAGCGTCTCGCGTAGAGGTGCCAAAAATATGGCCTCGCTCTGGCCGTCGGAATTGCGCATGTTCCGCTCTAGCAGACCCGCTTCGGCGATCTTCAGAATTTCGCGCGACCAATCGGATAGCGGCTTTCCGCCAATCTCCGCTTTCAGTCCTTCTGCCGGAACCCGGTCACGCAATTCCCCGATCATCTGCGGCGTCCAGCCCGTCGTCAGATCGTCGGCGGCGTCAAGCGCGGTCTGGGTATAGAGCAGGCCGACCCAAAGCGCGGGCAGCGCACAGATATCCTGCCAGGGTCCGCCATCGGCGCCGCGCATTTCCAGGAAGCGCTTCAGCCGAACATCGGGGAACAGTGTGGTGAGATGATTGGACCAGTCGCCAATATTGGCGTGGCCGTCCGGCACTTCGTCCCTCAACGCGCCGTCCATGAACTCGCGGAAGGTGACATGGGTGCAGTCGTGATACTTGCCTTCGCGAAGGATGAAATACATCGGCACGTCGATTGCCCAATCGACATAGCGCTCGAAGCTGAAATCCGGCTCAAGCATGAAGGGCTGGTAGCCGGCGCGCCGGTTGTCCACATCACGCCACAGGTCGCAGCGCCATGACAGCAGCCCGTTGGGTTTGCCCTCGGTAAACGGCGAGCGGGCGAACAGGGCCGAGGCCAGCGGCTGCAGCTTCAGCGACACTTGCAGCTTCTGGCGCATGTCCGCTTCACTGGAAAAATCCAGATTGGTCTGGATGGTACAGGTGCGGTACATCATGTCTAGACCGCGGGAGCCGACCTTCGGCATGTAATTCGTCATGATCTCGTAGCGGTTCTTGGGCATGCGCGGCGTTTCGGCCAGCGACCACTTCGGGCTGGAGCCAACTCCGAGAAACGCGATGCCGAGTTCGCCGGCGACACTCTTTACCTTGGCCAGATGCCGGTTCGATTCCGAGCAGGTCTGGTGAATGTTTGCCAGCGGCGCGCCGGACAATTCAAACTGCCCCCCCGGCTCGAGCGATATCGCGCCCATGCCGTCCGGCCCGGCAAGTCCGATGATGCGCCCGCCATCGGTGATTGCCTCCCAACCCAGCTTTTCGCGCATGCCTTCCAGCAGCGCGCGGATGCCGTTCTCGCCTTCATAGGGAACCGGGGCGTAATCCGCCGTGTAGAAGCCGAACTTTTCGTGTTCGGTGCCGATGCGCCAGTCTTCGCGCGGCTTGTTGCCCTTCTCAAGCCAGCCAACAAGCTGGTCGCGGCTTTCCACCGGCCTTGAGTCAGTCGTGTCCCTTGCCATAAGCGGCCCCGTTCAGATGGCGGATCGTGAGGAAGGTTTTCCGGTTGACGATTGCACCGTTTCACACACGTTCGCAAAGGCACGGCTTCTCCCGGCGAACACTGTCAGGACAGATAGAAAAGCGGTTTGCCGACGGCAAGCAAAAAACGTTGAACTGATCGTCACGGTTTCTTGGTCGGCGCCCAGTCGCCCGCAACCGCCTGAACCAGTGCCAGGGCGGCAACTGCAGCTGTATCGGCGCGCAGGATGCGTGGGCCCAGCGGAATGACGGTGACGTTTGGCAGCGCGTGCAGAAATTCGCGTTCTTCCTCTGAAAACCCGCCTTCGGGCCCGATCAGCACTGCGATTTGCCTCCCCTTCAGCGGTTCCAGCAGGCTGATCGCATCGGCGTCGTTGGCCGCCTCGTCGCAAAAGACCAGGTGGCGGTTCTCAGGCAAGAAATCCGGCAATTGCTGCAATTTGACCGGCTCGCTGATTTCGGGGATCGGAAGAATTCCGCATTGTTCCGCCGCCTCGATGGCGTTTGCCTGCATGCGTTCGGTTTTGATGTTGCCGGATTGGGTGTGCTGCGTGATGACCGGTTGCAGCCGTCCGGCCCCCATCTCGACCGCCTTTTGCACCAAATAGTCCAGCCGGGCCTGTTTCAGCGGCGCAAAGCAATAGATGAGCGAACAGGGCTGTGGCTGGGGCCGGGTCTGTTCGGCGATCTCCAACACACAGGCCTTGCGGCCATTCGGCCGGACATGCGCCAGCCACTCGCCGTCGCGCCCGTTGAACAGCAGCACCCTGGCCCCGTCCTTCATCCGCAGCACGTTGAGCAGATAGTTTGCCTGCGCCCGGTCGGCCTCGATTTTCACGCCGTGAGCAAGGTCATGCGCGGTGAAGAGCCGTTGCGTGCGGAAATCGTAGCGTTCCATGCGCCTGTCTAAGTCGGCACTTTTCACCGATCAAGCGGCACTGTCATGCCACACCGGTTCAAACCCGGCAGCGAGCGCCCTGACGGTGGCGCGAGGCGTGACTAGATGAACCGGCCCTTGAAGTGCATCCCTTGGCGCGGCTTCCCCGTAACCCGCAAAGCCCCAGGGCAGGGCGTTCAGGTCCCTCACGGCGAAGAATTGTCCCTCCGCCTCGATCATCGCACCATCGGGCAGGTTTTTGAGATCGGCACCGGACAACGCTTCATGTTGTTGCCGTGAACTCAGCCGGCGCTGGCCGTGCAGCAGGTCGTCGCGCTCCTTGACCGTGCCGTTCGTAAGCGGGTTGCCCGCGTTGAATGCCGCAATGAAGGACTTCGCAGCTTCCCGGCGGCAGGTGAAACAGGGCCGGTGGCCTGCCGCCAGCGCTGTTACCTCGTCCAGGAAGAATAGTTCGGTCCAGCCAAGTCCGCCCTTGCGGCCGTTCCTGCTCCAGACCTCGCGTTTGCGCCCCTTCCATTCGCAGGAGCAGGCGATCCAGCTTCGAGTCGTCCATCGCCTGCCGGAGAGCGTTTTCGTATCCGGGTCATGGATGATGCCGCGATTGCCTGTGAACAGCCCGCGCGTGGAACTGGCATGCAGCGAACCGTCGGGCGCGACGCGGTTCTGTAGTGCCATCTCAGCTCTTCACGACGAGAATATGCAGCCGGATCGGCCCGTGCGCCCCCAGGATGAGCGTCTGCTCGATATCGGCGGAGCGTGACGGTCCGGTGATCATGTTAAGCGTTCGCGGCATTTTGCCTTTACCGAAGCGGCGGCGTATGCGCGTCCAGATTTCCTCGTAACTGCCGGTGATATCGTCTGAATCAACCAGCACGATATGGTTTTCGGGGAGGAAATTCAGCGTCGAGGGATTGTCGGTGCCTGATGTGAGGATAAGCGTTCCGGTCTCGGCTACTCCACCCAGCGCATGACTCAATCCTACCAGATCGCTGCCGTCGCTCGGACCGGTGGCGCTCTCCGGCCCACCCCGCCGCGGCCAGTCGATCTTCGTCAGGCGCCTGTCCGCCCCCATGCGCAGTTGCTGCGGCAAATTGTGATCGCGCAGGAACCGCGAAATCGCGCGAGCGATCTCCTTGCGGCTAACGGTCTCCACGCTGGCGGCGGCGGCTTCGGCGCGTTCGACAAACCTCTTAACCAGTTCCTGCTTCCTGTCCGGTCCGGCAGGGATAATACCCTTCGGATGGGCGCTCAGCCGCTTGTCGGCAACTTGTCTGCGACTGGCATCATCCCCCGTCGAAGCGATGTTGGCGCGGATGCGGCCAAGGATTGCCTGTTTGCTGCTCATCGTTCAGGCGCCGCGCTGCTTCTGCCATTGCCGGATGAAGGTCGGGCCTTCCGGCGCGGGCAGGTCGCGATGGCTGGTCCATCCCCCGGCCATGGGAAGTCTCGAGAACCGCCCCTTGCCCCAACTCAGCAGTTTCAGGGCGCGCATGGCAATCGAGGTGCCGAACCGGTAAAGGCCGGGCCGCTTGGCCGCCCATGCCCACAGTTTGAGATTGCGCCGCTGGTCCGGGTCGCTGAGGTGCCGCTCAAACTCGCGCTCGCGCCAATGCCGCATCATCTTCGGCAGCGGAATGTGCATCGGGCACACCGCCTCGCAGCGCCCGCAGAAAGTCGAGGCGTTGGGCAGATGCCCGGCCTTATCGACGCCGACAAGTTGCGGGGTCAGCACCGCGCCCATCGGGCCGGGATAGACCCAGCCATAGGCGTGCCCGCCGATGGCATGATAGACCGGACAATGGTTCATGCAGGCCCCGCAGCGTATGCAGCGCAGCATGTCCTGGAACTCGGTGCCCAGCATGTTCGACCGGCCATTGTCGAGCAGGATGA
>Ga0310345_10001470_pt1 | contig 26118 bp, 25 predicted proteins | sample HC15DNA20500_MG_FD_204667 | JGI IMG/M metagenome (GOLD analysis project Ga0310345, IMG submission 204667) | Marine microbial communities from station ALOHA, North Pacific Subtropical Gyre - HC15-DNA-20-500_MG | ecosystem: Environmental > Aquatic > Marine > Oceanic | place: Pacific Ocean: North... | reverse complement strand
AGCGGCACCCGCCGGTGGACGTTGGAAACCCGGTTCGCCTTGACGATCAGCGGCATGCGCGCATCGGCATTGGCGGGATCGTCGAACCACGCGAAGGCCCGATCGTAGGATGCGTCGGCAAGGATCTGGCGCGCGCTCGCCCGGCAGATGCCCAGTGCGCTGTCCTCGCGCCCGTCGCGGTGGCGCACCAGATGGCCGAGCTGGGTCAGCATGCCGCCGCTCAGCCATTCGAGCAGGCCCGCGCCTTCCTTGTCGTCCAGCTTCTGCGCATCCTGCTGCATGGCCTTGCGCATCGCGGCCCAGTCTTCGACCGAGGCGCGCACATCGGCGAGCGTGGTGCGCAGCTGCTGCGCAAGCTCTTCGCGCGCGTCGGGCTCGGCATGGTCCGTTTCGAGGTAGATCATCGACTCGCGCGGCTTGTCGCTGGCCTTGCCGGGCAGGTCCTGCAGCACGCCGTGCGCATCGCGCTGCACGTGCAGCACCGGGTGGACCAGACGGTCTATCGAAAGCCCGAACTCGGCCACCTGGGCGGAGACCGAATCGACCAGGAAGGGCATGTCGTCGTTGACGATGGCGATGCGCAGCTTGCGCTTGCCCTCGCCCCCGTCCGCCATCGCGACAGCGGGCTCGCCCTGCGTGCGGGACGAAGCGGTGTCCAGAACCAGCTCGGCAGCCGTGTCGAGATTGGCGTCGTCGAAGGGCTGGTCCACCGGCAGCAGCGATTCGCGCATCCGATCGGTCAGCCGGGTCAGCAATTCGGCTTTGGACTGCGTATCGTGGCCTGCCATTGCGATGTTGTCTCCCAAAAGAGGATTATTGTGCCTATCCCCCCTCGCTCCCTGCGGGGGCAGCCCCCCGTGGCAACGTCCTTTATGTCGCGCCGTTAGAAGGTCGCGCGGTCCCCCGCAAGGATCACGCGCGCGTCAGGTGGCCTTCCACGGCGGCCAGCAACCGCGCGATGTCCTGCCCGGATGACAGGCGATGATCCCCGCTTTTGCTCAGCAGAAGAAGAACATCGGGGGTGGTCAGGCGTTCCACCAGCCGCAGGCTTGTCTGCCACGGCACGTCGGCATCGGCCTGGCCCTGCAGCAGCGTGACCGGACAATCGAGCGGGATCGGCGCATCCAGCAGCAGGTGCGACTGCGCGTCCGACCAGAAGCCCGGGTACGTCGGCGTGGGGTCCGGGCCGTAGGGGTTGTCCTCCAGCACGGTCTCTCCGCGCCTGAGCTGCGCCTTTTGCGCATCGTCGTAACCCCAGTCCGAAAAGTCGGGCGCGGCCGCGATGCCGACCAGCCCTGCGAGCCGATCCTTGCCGAGTTTCAGCGCAACCAGCAGCATCAGCCAGCCGCCCATCGACGAACCGACCAGCAGCACCGGCCCGTCAAGCTTCGCCTCGATCAGTGCCAGCGCTTCGTCACGCCAGCGCGAGAGCGTGCCTTCGGCAAGATCGCCCCCCGATTCGCCGCAGCCCGAATAGTCGAACAGCAGGCAGGTGCGGCCTTGCTCGCGCGCCCAGTCGAACAGCGCACTCGCCTTCGATCCCGCCATGTCGGACATGTAGCCCGGCAGGAAAACGATCGCGGGGCCGGTGCCTCGGGTCAGGCGGTAGGCGATGCGGTGCCCGTCGGGCAGGTCGAGAAAGTCGGTCATGTCCCGAAGGAGTAGGAGGCGCGCAGGCCCGTGTCCATGCGCGCAGTGGGCAAGCGCAGGGGCCGATTTTCCTACCCGTGGGCAACGCGCTACAGCATGATGGATGATCGAAGCGCACCCTGTCCGGAAGGCTCTTGAACCTCGGTGCGCGTCCCTGCGGGCCCGGCGGAATTTTCCGCCCCTGGACACTGTGTCAGGTGTGTCAGGCAATGGCGGTGCGGATCGTCTCGGTTCCGTCACGCAAGGCGAATAAGCGCGCCTCATGAGCAATCTTCTCGCCCCCCCGCCCGCCGCCGAAAGCCACCCGCGTTCGGCCCTGTCGATCAATCGCCGCTCGCTGCTTGTGGGCGGCGCGCTGGGGGCGGGCTTCGCGGCCATGCCTCTGTCCGCACAGGCGCGCGCGAAGGGCTTCACGCATGGCATCGCCAGCGGGGAGCCTCACGCGAACGGCGTGCTGCTGTGGACGCGCTTCGTGGGATCGAACGAGGCGAAGCTGGCTTGGCAGGTCAGCGACAGCGCGCAGTTCACGCGCGTGGTGGCCGAAGGCGAAACGCTGGCCGCGCCGGGCAGCGACTGGTGCGCCAAGGCAAAGGTGACGGGGCTGGAGCCCGATTCCTGGTACTATTACCGCTTCGTGGGCCCGGATGGTTCGCGCTCCGCAGTGGGCCGGACCCGCACGCTGCCGGTCGGCCCCACCAGCCGTTTCCGGCTGGGCGTGTTCTCCTGCTCGAACATGGGGTTCGGCTATTTCAACGCCTACGCCCATGCGGCCGAGGCGAACGAATTCGACCTGCTGCTGCACCTGGGAGACTACCTGTACGAATATCAGGTGGGCAAATACCCGGACGCGGACCAGAGCGTCGAAGGGCGTACCCTCGCGCCGACCAGCGAGATCGTGCAGCTGGCCGATTATCGCCTGCGTCATGCGACCTACCGGATGGACCCGGATCTGCAGCGGCTGACGCAGCTCTATCCGATGATCCTGGTGCCCGACGATCACGAAAGCGCGAACGATTCGTGGAAGGGCGGGGCGGAGAATCACCAGCCCGCGACCGAGGGATCGTGGGATGTGCGCAAGGCGGCCTCGATGCGTGCCTATCGCGAGTGGCTGCCCGTTTCCGACGATCCGTGGAAGGCGTACGACATCGGCGATCTCGCCACGCTCTTCCGGCTGGAGACGCGGCTGATCGGGCGCGACCAGCAGCTGAGCGTTGCCAGCGTGCTGGCGGGCAGGAAGACCCCGGACGAGATGATGGCCGCGCTCACTGCGTTCCGCGACGGGGCCTGGGCCGATCCTTCGCGCCACATGCTGGGCGCCGCACAGGAGGCGTGGTTGGCCGAACAGCTGCGCGCCTCGACCCGCAGCGGCAGGCGCTGGCAGGTGCTGGTGCAGCAGGTTCTGATGGGCAATCTCAGCACGCCGACCGCGCTTGCGGGCGCGCTGCCCGCCAACGCGCCCGAGGCGCTTCGCCAGCGGGTGCAGGCGGGGGCCATGGCCAGCCAGGTGGGGCTGCCGCTCAACATGGATGCGTGGGACGGCTACCCTGCCGCGCGCGCACGCGTGTTCGATGCTGCGCTCGCTGCCGATGCCAATCTGGTGGTGCTGGCGGGCGACACGCATAATGGCTGGGCCTTCGACCTTGCGCAGGACAAGACGCCGGTGGGCGTCGAATTCGGTGTGTGCTCGGTCACTTCGCCCGGCTTCGAAGGCTACCTGCCGCAGATTCCGACCGCGCTGATGGAGCAGGGCCTGGTGGCCGCCAACCCGCAGCTGCAATGGGCCGATACCTCGCGGCGCGGGTACATGGCGGTGGAGCTGACCCCCTCGGCGGCGACCTGCGAGTGGCGCTTCGTCTCGGGCATCCGCCAGCGCGGCACCACGCTGGCGGGCACGCACCGGATGGCGAGCGCGATGGGATCGAACCGGCTGGGGGCTGCGTGATCGGGGCCCGCGCGCGCCTCACCTGTCGCGGCGGGCGGTAATCTCGTTCCAGATGAAATAGGCGATCAGGACGAGCGCGGCGGTGATCAGCACCCAGAAGGTGACGATGCCGACCGAATCGCTCTTTTCCAGCGCCAGTGCGATGTCGTTGCCCACGCTCACCAGGCCCAGCAGCGCGATCACGGCGAGGGCCTGGTTGGTGCGCTTTTCGGTATAGGCGCTCTTCATGCTGGTCGTATCCTCGACCAGCCCCTCGATCCGGTCGATCATGGCGAGGGCGCGTTCGAAGCGGTCGTCGATGCCTTTCTCGTGGAGCAGCATCTCCAGCGCGGCCTTCTCCTTCGGGTAGCGGAAGATCTTGCCGGTGCGATGGATCGTGTGGAAGCGGAACAGGTCGAGCCGGCGCTGCAGGTTCTTCTCCAGAATGCGCGCGCCGCTGCGCCCCGACATCCGCTTCGCATTGCGCCGCACGCTGTCGACGTCGCGCATCGCGATGGCCCGGAAGCGGGCGGGTTCGCGCCCCGGGTCGTAGATCATGTCCTCGATCCGGTCCTCGATGGTGGTCACCGTCAGCTCGTCCTGCACCGCCGCGATCCACATCAGCAGCAGGTAGGGGCAGTTGCCCAGCGACTCGAGCGAGTTGGTGAAGGAGCGCCATTCGCGCGCGACCTCGAGGATGAAGCGGGGATGGACGTAGAGAACCGAGTCCACGCTGGCACCGCCGGGCCGCGTGGAATCGTGCACTTCGGACTTGTCCTGCCACGGAAAGTCCGGAACCCCCGTCGCCAGTCCGGCAAGGGCAAGCAGCTTGCGGTCGATATCGTTCTCCGGATCGTCGTGCGGCGGAAGGTCGAGCGTGCCGCCGGGCGCGATCCAGGATCGGTCGGCGGACTTCAGCCGCGAAAGGTCGGGGGCGCCGTTGCCGTCATGGTCGAAGATCGCATTCGCCCGCTCGGCCGTTTGCACCAGCTCTTCGCTCTCGATCGAGATGCACAGGTTGCGCAGGTCGGCGGGGCGTACGGCCCGGCGTTCGAAGCCGGGGCGCCGGATGCCGTAGGCGTGGATGAGGTCGCGAAAGGCGCCCGGCTGCGTCGCAGGCTCGTTGCGTTCGAGCCAGGCGAGCCGTGCCTCGATGAAGTCGAAGATCGATCCGCCGAGCGGTCCGTCATGCTCGAAAGGTTGCCAAGTGAATTCGAGGTCTCCGTATCGGCGCACTTCGTCCGGATCTTCCGGCTTCATCGCGAGCGCCTGGAGCTGGAGAACGGTGTACTCGTCGATGCCCTCTTCCGCGTCTTCGGGAAGGACCAGGGTGGGCAGATAGAACACCCGCCCGCTTTCGAACACGCAGAAGCAATCGCGCAGTTCGAAAGCGGTCGTGCGGGGCGCGGCGTGCATCTCGCGCCCCTCGTTCTCGGCCTTGTAGAGCCAGCGTTCCGGGCGCTTCAGCATCACGCGCCTGCTCGGGCTTCCGCGGTAATCGCCCGCCGCGAGGAACAGCAGCGGGCGGCCATTGTGGCCGGGAGGGCCGGTCGTCACATCGTCGAGGTAGGAGCGCGCGGGTTCGATGAGCTTCTCGCGCACCTTCTTGTCGCGCAGCAGCGTGTCCATGATCGACTTGAGGACGATGGCAGGAGGCTGCTCCTCCCCCCTTTGGCCGGTAAACCCCAGTTCGAAGGCGAAGGTGAAGGCGGCAGGTCCGTGAAGCGGGATGACGGGCGTTTCGCGGAACCTGCGGTCGAAGCGCGTTCCCGGAAGCCGGCTGACGGTCAGCGTCTTGCGTCCGGCGAGGAAGGCCTCCATCGCGCGCGTGGGTGCATGATCCTCAAGCCGCGTCTGCAGCGACTGCGCCAGTTCCTGCAGCAGCGCCCGAACAGTATGGGCGGAAACCCGGGGTGCGCGCCCCGGATCGGGCGGGTCGAGAACCAGCAGGTGCAGCGCGCGGGGCTCCGCGCCGGGCCGCAGCGGGGGCATGACGTAATCGAAATCGATCGCATAGGCGCCGAGCGCGTCAAGCCGTCGGTGCCGCCGGATCAGGGCTGCGCGCTCGTCCTCTTCCGCAGTATCATCGAACTTCTCGGTCTCGGCGAAAAGCAGCGTGGACTTCGACGCGATTGCGGCCAGCGCCTTGTGTGCTGCGTCGACCAGGCGCCGGGACAGGCCTTTCTCCCGATAGTCTTCCGCGATGGCCAGATAGGTCAGCAGCCCGGCGTCTGCCTGGCGGTAATATTCCACTGTGGCGCCGCCGATCACCTTGCCTTCGCGCAGCAGCAGAATGACCTCGGTATGCGGCAGGGGCGGGGGCAGTTTGCCGTCGATATACTGCGCCCAGTCCTCCGGATTTTCCGCCAGATCGCTGTCGGGAAAGGCCTTGTCGTACACCGCTTCGCGATATTCGGCGAGCAGGGCCTTGCGCCTCCTGGCGCCGACCCTGGACAGGAAAAGGACGGAGAGGTCGTGCTGGTCGGGGGCATGCTTCCCGAAGCGTCGGTTCGCCTGCCTTGTGTCGGTGATGTGCTGTTCCATCCGGCCCCTTTCGCAAGGGGCATCGAATACGCGCGGCGTGGCGCGCAGGCCAGCCAAAACGCCGCCGGGGAGGGGCGGTGCCGGTGGCGTCTAGTCGCGCGAGAAAATCTCCTCGATCGCCATGCCGAAGACCTCGGCGATCTGGAAGGCGAGGGGCAGCGAGGGGTCGTAGCGACCGGTCTCGATCGCATTGACGCTCTGCCGGCTCACCCCCAGCTCGTCCGCCAGCGCCTGTTGGCTCCAGTTGCGCTCGGCGCGCAGGACCTTGAGCCTATTCTTCATCGACCGGACCCACCTTGTGGCGCATGCTTTGCCACGCCTGGCCCAGCCCCATGCCCATCGCCCAGATCGGCACCGCCCACCAGCCGGGCACGTGCGGCACCAGCTCGAAGGTTTCGAGGAAGCCCCAGAAGCTGCCGATGGCGAGCACGAAGCCGAGCCCGATCAGCGAAGCCATGATCGCACGATGGCGCAGGTACTCGTCCTGCTCCTCCACGATGTACCGGCCCATGACGAAGATCATGGCAAGGATCGGTGCGATCGGCAGCATCGCGAGCAGCCAGGTAAGCTCGACCGAAGGGTCGAGGTTGCGAAACACCCACATCGCGACACCCAGGCCAAGTACGTAGGCGATCGAGGTTGCCATGATTCCGAAGATGTATCGCTTCCCCGCCTGGCTCGTACTCCCGCACCGGTTCTCGCGCTGGTTGGCCAGCGAGCGGAACAGGGCGAAGAGGAGCGCTGTCGGGACGATGGCGAGGAGCAGCGTGGTCGTATCGTTGATCGCGCCGGACGCCTTCAAGCCGAAGATCAGGCCGCAGGTTCCGAGAATCAGCCCGACCCACAGGCCGGGGCGGGCGCCCAAACCTGATGTTGTCGTGCTCATGCCCGGCCCCCGCAGCGCGAGCGGACCGCGACCGCGCCGATGGTGGCGACGGCCAGCGCGGGCATCACGACCAGCAGTTTCTGGGCATTGTCGCCCGGGATCAGATCGGTGCGGCCCGCTGCGGCGATGCCGATCATTGCGACGGCCCAGACGATGGCGATGAGGAGAGAGCGTTTCATGGTCGGTTTTCTTTCTATGTCAGTATCGGCGAGGCTTTGGCCTCAGGAGCGAACGCGCGCCACGTTGGCACGGCGGGTAAGGCACCCGATCGCGGTCATCAGCGGGATGGAGAGCACCGCGGCGAAGGTCGCCCAGTCGGGCAGCACGTCCACGATGTTGAGCAGGGCGACGACGACGATGAGGGCGCCCCAGAGAATTTGGATATTGCGGGTCATGGTCAAGCTTCCTTTCTGCTATGGAAAGGGTACTTGTCATACTCTACGCGCATTGTCAAGCGACCTTGCCATAAGAGAAAGCGTGCTGGACATTATATACTTGACGAAGCAGAACAGATATGGAACAAGATTCGTCGCGTGACAGGCCGGTGCAGATTGAGATTACGCCCGAGATGATCGAGGCGGGCCTTTTGGCGCTTGGTGGTTATGATCCTGGTTGGGAGTCAGGCGGCGACCGAGTTCGGGAGGTTTTTAAGGCCATGGCCGCTGTTGGTTTACGCATAGGTAAGTTGTAAATCCCTGCGCCATCAAGTCTTCGTTTAAGGGTTTTGCCAGCTGCATGAATGTCTGTTCCGAGCTGGCGGAGTTCGGCATTCGTGCGTGGGTGACGACCCTTTTTTCTGCCACGATGCATTTCTACTAGTTCTGAGGCTGGATTGGACGCGTCTTTAAACCGAACCGCATGAACCGCCGAGTTTCGGGCATCTTCTAACCCACCATCCAGCGTCTTGCGGATTTCCGTTAAGGCATCGATCGCTTCTTTCGGCGCGTTAAGATGTACCGCTAGCTTGACGGCCATGTTTACCCTTGGTCTCATCGTGAGACCGCCAGTCAAAATGACGCCTGTTTCGTAGTCAATTCCCAGGAGCGACCATATGCAAAGGGCGATATGGTATTCGATAGCAGCCCACTGATGGCAAATGTTTCCAATCTGCAGCTGGCGGTCGTTCAGTAACGCAATTTCGTGAGGCGTAAGCGAATTTTCCATGACAGACACCGATCAAACCAAAGAGGACGAGGTGCTAAAGCGGATGCTTAACACCCCGCCGAAGAAAAACGAGCCGACAACCGATCTGGGGAAGGCTAAGCGGAAAGCGAAGAACGGGGCCGACCAGAAGGCCGACCCCGCCAAAGGTTAGGTGGCTCGTAGGCCGGTGATGTGGCCCCCTCGCTTACCCGTGTTGATCTCCGAAATTCGGCCCTGGTTAAGCCCGTAAGCCGCCGCAATATCGTGCTGGTGTTCCCCCTTGCGGAGGCGCTCCCAGATAGTACGGATCATTTCGTCATTCAGTCGTCGTGCCATGCTGTAACTCCTTTGCATGGTGCGATCTGAGGCTTGACGGCAGTCCCATGTCAGCATATCGCTGACGTCGGTCAGGTTACTCCAGCTTCGCGTTCTCAGACCAGTTTTTGCGAAGCTTTCCTGATCTGAGGGCTCGGTGTGCAACCACCGGGCCTTCGTCATTTCAGGACAGTCGGGTTTTATGAATCCACGACTCGGGACGAGAGTCTAGGGGTGCGCGTGTATTGAGCCGGGGATAAGCGATTAGCTATCCGTCCAGCGCTTCGTCTTCGTCCCGATCACACGCGGCAAGTCCAGCGGAGGACTAAGCGGCGATTGCACTAGTCCGCCGATAGGTGAGGCGCTTGCCCGCGATGCCTTTGAGGGCAATGTCGGTGCGCTCCACATCGTTCACGCCGCAAGCGGTGCGGTTGGTGTAACGGAAATCGAACTCGGCAACATAGCGGTTCAAGTGCTGCTGTCCGCAGTGCTGATAGACGCCGCGCATGCCGCGCTTGAAGATACCGAAGAAGCCTTCGACGGTGTTCGTGGTCACATCGCCGCGCACGTATTCGCCGCCGAAGTGATAGACGCTTTCGTGCTTGGCGAACTGCTTGGCGGGGCCTTTGTAGGCTTTGGCTTCGTCCGTAATGAGGCGGCTGCGACGGTCGATCTTGGTGTAGAGCAGGCGCGAGACATTTTCCGTGGTGAACGGCTCGGTGAACACAATGCTAGTCGAGCGTCCTGTGGCTCGATCCACAAGCGACACGATGCGGTTCATGTGGCGCATCGCCATGCGCGACTTGGGCTTGGTCTTGTCCTTGCCGAAATAGGTTTCGTCCACCTCGACGGTGCCACCGGGGCCGCCCATGGGGCCGTCGTCCGAAGGCTTCATGGCTTCGCGGATGCGGTGGGCCATGAACCATGCGGTCTTGTAGGTAACGCCAAGCATACGGTGAAGTTGGTGGGCGCTAATGCCCTTCTTGCTGGCACACATAAGGTGCGTGGCCAGAAGCCACTTGTTCAAAGGAACCTTGGAGCGTTCGAAGACGGTGCCCACGGTGACGGTGAACTGCTTGCGGCAGTTATTGCACTGGACGAGACCGGGGCGGTGCTTGCCGCCTTCAAGCCGTGTCGCGTTCTTGCTCTTGCAGTGGGGGCACACCGGGCCGTTGGGCCAATGGATGGCTTCAAGGTGTTCGCGCGCCGCATCGGCGTTCTGGAAGCGGGGTTCGAAGAGGTTTGCGTCCGTCATGCCCAGAATACTGGGCTATCGAGCCTGCTTTGTCAAGTATATAATGTCCAGCGTGCTTGCCACCCGCATCTCTGGACCCCGCGCCAAAACGCGCTATATCCCTCCGCATGGCTCAGAAGATCGCCACGACTACGACCACTACGACCTCGGGGTACCGGGGGCGGATGGTCGTGGCCTGACACGCGATCGCCGCCACCCGGGTTCGGGTGGCGATGCGTCGGCTTCCCCGAACCTGCACCAGCTTGGCGGCGCAACGGGAAAGCGAACATGCGCTATTACATCGATACCGAATTCAACGGCACGGGCGGCCAGCTGCTCAGCATTGCGCTGGTGCGGCAGGACGGCGCGCATTTCTACGAGGTGCTCCACGCGCACGAACTGATCGTGCCGTGGGTGCAGGACCATGTCGTGCCGCATTACGGGCAGGAGCCGGTGGAGCGGCTTCAGGCGGTCAAGAAGATGCAGAAATTCCTCAGGAAAGATAAGGGCCCGCACATCTTCATCGCCGACTGGCCGGAAGACCTCGTCCACTTCAATAGGATGCTGCTGCGCGGCCACGGCAAGCGCAACGACCCGTTGCAATTCGCCTGCCTGCTGCTGAACCTGCCCGGCTTCAGCACGTCGAGCTCCAGCGAAGTGCCGCACAACGCACTGGCCGACGCGCGGGCACTGGCCGATCATGTCGAGCGCAACCTGTCCGGCGAGCTTGCGACGATGGGTCCGGCCGACCTCTCGCTGGTGCAAAGGGCTTGCGCCGACAGCGATCTTGCCTAGGCCACGCGGCGCAAGGCATAGCTCCTTCCCAAGACTTCCCGATGGATTGAACCAATGACCGAACTGCTCAAGATCAGCCTGCCCGATGGCTCCGTGCGCGAGATGCCCGAAGGCTCCACGCCCGCAGATGTCGCCGCCGAAATCGGCCCCGGTCTCGCCAAGGCCGCGCTCGCTGCGCGCGTGAACGGCGAACTGCGCGACATCACGCGGCCCTTCGAAGGCGATGCGCAGCTGGCGCTGGTCACCAGCAAGGATGTCGACGAGGCGCTGGAGCTGGCGCGCCACGACTATGCCCATGTCCTCGCCGAAGCGGTGCAGAACCTGTTCCCCGGCACGCAGATCACCTTCGGCCCGGCCACCGACGACGGCTTCTACTACGACTTCGCCCCTCCGGCGGAGCGTGGCGCCTTCACCGAGGAAGACCTCCCGAAAATCGAGGAGGAGATGCGCCGGATCATCGCCGCCGACACGCCGCTGGAGCGCGAGGTGTGGACCCGCACCCAGCTGATCCAGTGGTTCAAGGACCATGGCGAGAGCTTCAAGGCGGAGTGGGCGGCGGAGCTGCCCGAGGGCGAGGAACTGACGATCTACCGTCAGGGCGACTGGCTGGACATGTGCCGCGGGCCGCACCTCGCCAGCACCGGCAAGCTCGACCCGCAGGCGTTCAAGCTGACGCGCGTTTCGGGTGCCTACTGGCGCGGCGACCAGAAGAACGCGATGCTCAGCCGCATCTACGGCACCGGCTGGCTCAACAAGAAGCAGCTGAAGGAGCATCTCGTCCGGCTGGAAGAGGCCGCCAAGCGCGACCACCGCAAGCTGGGCCGCGAGATGGACCTGTTCCACCTGCAGGAAGAGGCACACGGCAGCGTCTTCTGGCACCCGCAGGGCTATCGCATCTGGCGCCAGCTGGAATCCTACATGCGCCGCAAGATGGACGGTGCGGGTTACCGCGAGATCAAGACCCCGCAGGTGATGGACGCGCGCCAGTGGGAGCAGTCCGGTCACTGGGGCAAGTATCGCGAGAACATGTTCGTCATCCCCGACGAGGTGCCCAATACCGAGGATGCCGCCGAAGAGAGGGGCGAGCTGGTGTCGAAGGACGCCGACTGGATGGCCTTGAAGCCGATGAACTGCCCTGCGCACGTTCTGGTCTTCAAGCAGGGCATCACGTCCTATCGCGAACTGCCGATCCGGCTTGGCGAAATGGGCTGCTGCCACCGCAACGAACCGCACGGCGCGCTCCACGGGCTGATGCGCGTGCGCCAGTTCACGCAGGACGACGCGCATATCTTCTGCACCGAGAAACAGGTGGTCGAGGAAGTGCGCGCCTTCTGCAAGCTGGCCGACGCCGTCTACAAGGATTTCGGTTTCAAATACGCGATCAAGCTGGCGCTGCGGCCCGAACAGCGTCTCGGTTCCGACGAAGACTGGGACCGGGCCGAGCAGGAACTGCGCGATGCGGTGCGCGATGCGGGCATGATGAACGAGGAATACGGCTGGGAAGAACTGCCGGGCGAGGGCGCGTTCTATGCGCCCAAGCTCGAATGGCATCTGACCGACGCGATCGGGCGCACCTGGCAGGTCGGCACGATCCAGGGCGACCGCGTTCTGCCCGAGCGGCTCGATGCGAGCTATATCGGCGAGGATGGCGAGAAGCACCGCCCGGTGATGCTCCACCGCGCGATCTTCGGCAGCTATGAACGCTTCATCGGCATCCTGATCGAACACTTCGCGGGACGTTTGCCGGTATGGCTGGCGCCGACGCAGGCCGTGGTGGCGACCATCGTTTCGGATGCGGACGACTACGCGAAGGACGCGGTCGGCAAGCTCGAAGCGGCGGGCATCCGCGTCGATAGCGATCTGCGCAACGAGAAGATCAACTACAAGGTGCGCGAACACTCGCTCGCCAAGGTTCCGCATCTCCTCGTGGTCGGCAAGCGCGAGGCGGAGGAAGGCACCGTCGCCGTCCGCACGCTGGGCGAGAAGGATCAGAAGGTGACGAGCCTCGACGAGGCCATCGCGATGCTGCGCGAAGCCGCAACCCCGCCCGACCTGCGCGACTGAGGTTTGGAACTCCTCGCAGGATTCACGTGGCTGCAGCTGGCGGTCGCGCTCGGCACGGGGCTGGTCGCCGCGTTCATTCGCGGGCTGGCGGGATTCGGCCTGGCAATCCTGCTGGTGCCGGTGCTGGCCCTCGCGCTGAGCCCGGTGGAGGCAGTGCTGACCACCAATGTGGTCGCCATGCTGATCGGCGGGCTCGAACTGCCGCGCCTGCTGCGCGAGGCGGAGCGCAGCGTCTGGATCATCATCGGCCTGGTGCTGCTGACGACCTTGCCGGGCCTGGCGCTGCTGGCCGCGACCCCGCCCGATCTTGCGCGCCTGCTGATCGCGCTGGTGGCGCTTTCGGCCTTTGCCGCGATCCTGTTCCCCGTGCGCGAGCCTGAGCGGCCCGGCATGCTGACCACCGGGCTGACGGGCGCGGCGACCGGCATCCTCACCGGATTTGCGGGCATGCCCGGCCCGCCGGTTGTGCCATACTACGTGGGTCGCGCGATCCCGCGGCAGGTCGCCAAAAGCTCCATGATCCTGATCTTCACCTTCGCGGCGCTGATCGGAATCGGGTCGGGCGTAGCGCTGGGCCGGATGGAGTGGCGGCTGGCTCTGCTCGGCGCGCTGCTGCTGCCGGTCGTGCTGATCGGCACGTGGCTTGGGCGACGCGCGGACGGCTACGTGTCCGACCGGGCATGGCGTATCTTCGTTGGGGTCGTGCTGGCCGCGGCGGCCTTGGCCGCGCTGGCGAAGCTTTTCTGACCGGCTCTAGAAGAGCGGTACGAAACGCTCAGCGACGATCAGGGCAAGGGCGCAGGACGTAACGATGATGCCGCGCGCAGCGGCAGCAACGTCGAAGTTGCGGGTGAGGGAGGTCGCACGGGTCATGCTGCGCAGTCTCCCCTGCGCGGGTTAACAAAGTGCTACCCGGCCACCGGCATCTGCATGCTGGCGCAGTGGAACCCGCCCCCGCCCGCCAGGATGTTGCGCATCGGCAGGCCGACGGCCGTACGGCCCGGGAACAGCGCATCGATGGCCGCAACCGCCTCTGCATCCTGTGGCACGCCGAAACTCGGCACGATGATCAGCGAATTGCAGATCAGGAAGTTGGCGTAGCTGGCGGGCTCCACGAAGGGGCCGCGGCTGATCCGGCCCGGTGAGGGGATGCGCGCGACGGCCAGCCCCGCCTTTTCGAGCCGCGCCTTCGCATCGGCATAGATCGCCGCATTCGGATCGTCCGCGCCGAACGGCTCGGCCAGGGCCACCGTGCCGGGCGCCACGAAGCGCGCCAGATTGTCGACGTGGCCATCGGTATGATCGTTGAGCAGTCCGTCGCGCAGCCACACCACGCGGGTAAGGCCGAAATCCTCTGCCAGCCGATCCTCGATCTGCTCGCGGGTCAGCGAAGGATTGCGGTTGGGGTTGAGCAGGCACTGCTCGGTCGTGAGCACGGTGCCCGCGCCGTCGGTATCGATCGCCCCGCCTTCGAGCACCCAGTCCGGCCGGTCGAGGTCGAGCCCCGCATCGCGGGCGAGTTCTTCGCCGATGGTCTGGTCGCCCGCCATCAGGTATTTGCCGCCCCAGCCATTGAAGCCCGGGCGCACGGCCGCGCGTATTCCGGCGCGGTCGAGCACGATGGGCCCCGTATCGCGCAGCCAGATGTCGCCATAGCTGCGCCGTTCGAGCGTCACGGCGCCCGAAACCAGCGATCTGGCTCGCGCCTCGTTCGCCGCATCGCGCACCAGCAGGCGCACCTCCTGCCCGCTCTCCGCCACCGCGTTGGCGAAGCCGGCGACTTCCTCCTGCGCCGCGGCCAGTACGTCCCACTCGTCAGGGTCGTGCGGGAAGCCGATCCACAGCCAGTCCTGCGGCTCCCACTCGGCGGGGAGCCGCACGTTACTATCGCTCATCCTGGCGCCTTTCCCGGGGTCGCTCAGCAGCCTTCGTTGGTGGCGGCGCAGCTCTCGTCGCGGATGCTGCGGAATTCATCACCTTCGACCCAGTTGGGCCAGCTGGTGCTCATCGCCATCATCCGGCCCAGGCGGTAGTAGAGCTGCAGGTCGGCCATCACGCCCGACCAGTCCCAGTTCTCGTCGAACTCGTCCTTGGGCCCGTGATAGCGGTTGTCACGGTAGTCCTTCGACACCGCCTCGCCTGCTTCGCGCCCGCCCTCGACGAGGTCTTCACCGCCGTCGATATAGAGCATCGGAACGCCCTGCTTGGCGAAGGGGAAGTGGTCGGAACGGTAGTAGTAGCCTGCCTCGGGGCTCGGGTTGGGCGTTGCCACCCGTCCGTCGGCCTCGAGCGCTGCCTCGAGAAATTCGTCGAGCTGCGACTTGCCCGGGCCGACCACCGTCACATCGCGCGATGGGCCTGCGATCATGAACGCGTCCATGTTCACGCCGCCCACGGTCTGGTCCAGCGGGAAGACCGGGTTCTGCGCGTAGTAGGACGATCCGAGCAGCCCCTGCTCCTCGGCCGTCACCGCCAGGAACACCAGGCTGCGATCCGCGGCCCCTGCCTTGGCATGGGCTTCCGCCAGCGCGACCAGCGCCGCCGTGCCGGTGGCATTGTCGACCGCGCCGTTGCAGATATCGTCGCCATCGTCGGCGGGCTTGCAGCGCCCCAGGTGATCCCAGTGGGCGGTGTGGAGCACGTATTCGCCGGGGCGCTTGGTGCCCGGCAGAATGCCGATCACGTTCTGCGACATGTATTCACGCGATTCGTTCTCGAAGCTCGTGGAAGCGTCGAGGCCCAGCGATACGGCCTTGAAGCCCTGCTTCTTCGCCGCGTCCTTCAACTCGCCGAGATCCTTGCCAGCCGCCTCGAAGATCTGCTCCGCAACGCCGTTCTGGATCCAGCCGTTCATCTTGGTGGGCGCAGGCGCGTCCTCGCCCCGCTGCGGATAGGCCTGCGGGCCCGACCAGCTGCTTTCGACCACGTTCCAGCCGTAGGACGCCGGTTCGGTCTCGTGGATGATGAGCGCGGCGGCGGCGCCCTGGCGCGCGGCTTCCTCGAACTTGTAGGTCCAGCGGCCGTAATAGGTCATCGCCTTGCCGTTGAACGTGCCTTCGAGGTCTTCGCTGTCGAAGTCGGGATCGTTGACGAGGATGACGGCGGTCTTCCCCTCCATGTCGAGCCCTTCATAGTCGTTCCAGTCGCGCTCCGGCGCGTTGATGCCGTAGCCCACGAAGACCAGTTCGCTGTCGTTGATCCGGGTGCGCGGCGTCTCGCGGTAGCTTACGCCCACCCAGTCCTTGCCATATTCGAACGCCATGCCGCTGGCATCGCCCCCGGTGATGGACAGCGGTGCGAAATCGCTGCCGGTAATCTCGACCAGCGGTACGTCCTGCACCCACGAGCCGTTGTTGCCGGGCTCCAGCCCCGCTTCCTCGAACCGGGTCTTGAGCAGATCGACCGTCATCCGCCCGCCCTCGGTCCCGGGCATGCGGCCCTCGAACTCGTCGCTCGACAATTCGCGCGTGAGGTCGACCATCGTTTCCTGCGAGATATCGCCATCGGCGACTTCCGGAATATCGAGTGCGTCGTCTTCCGAACCTCCGGAAAGGACGGCGGCGTCGCAGGCAGCCAGGCTCAAAGCGAGTGTGGCCACGGCAAGGATGCGTTTCATGGCTTGGATATCTCCGGGTTTCCCAATTCCGGCGCTTGTTGCAAACCCGGCGGGCGAGGGCAAGTAATCGGGGCCCTGATCGACCTGCCATCGCGCTTGCCATCCCGAGATGGGGCAGGCAGGGCGCCCCCATGGCATCCGGGCACGATCACGATTGGGCAGGAGCGATCGCGAGGGCGAGGACGAATGCTCCCTTCCTGGCCCGCACCCTCGATCGGCTGCCTGAACTGGCGGACCTTCTGCGCGCGGGCGATGTGGACGCAGCCTTCGACTATTGCGCAAAGGCAGGCGCGGGGGCGGAGCAGGGCGTAGCCCTGCGGCGCGAGCGGCTGGCTCTTGCACTGACGCTGGCCATTGCCGATCTGGCGGGCGCCTATTCGCTCGACGACGTGATCCAGCGCCTGTCCGCCTTCGCCGATCGCGCGCTGGGGCAGGCGATTGCCGAAGCGGCGCGCAAGCGCACCAAGCTGGACAGCGTGGACGGCTTCTTCGCCATCGCGCTGGGCAAGCATGGCGCACGCGAATTGAACTACAGTTCGGACATTGATCCGATCCTGCTGTTCGATCCCGATGTGCTGGCCGAGGGGGAGCGGTCCGGGCCAGCGGACACCGCGCAGCGCATGGCGCGCGATATCCTGCGGCTTCTGTCCGACCATACGGAGGAAGGCTACGTCTTCCGGGTCGACCTGCGGTTGCGCCCGGCGGCGGAGATCACGCCGCTGGCGGTGTCCGTCAACGCAGCGCTTTCCCACTACGAGAGCGCCGCACTCGCCTGGGAGCGTGCGGCCTTCATCCGCGCGCGCTCGGCCGCGGGCGATATAGAGCGCGGGGAGCGGTTCCTCGCCACGATCCGCCCCTTCGTGTGGCGGCGCAGCGTGGATTTCGGCACGATCGACGATATTGCCCAACTGCGCCTGCGCATCCGCGAGGCCTATAGCGGCGAGCCGGAGCTGGGACCGGGCTTCGATCTCAAGCGCGGGCGCGGCGGCATCCGCGAGATCGAGTTCTTCGCGCAGACCCACCAGCTGATCCACGGCGGACGCGATCCGCGCCTGAGGAGCAGCGATACCCGCGCGGCGCTGCTCGCTCTGGCCCGGGCCGACATCATTGCGGAGGAGACGGCAGGCAAGCTCGCCGCCGCCTATGCACGCCTGCGCGTGGCCGAGCACCGCATCCAGATGCTGGAGGACCGGCAGACCCACACGATCCCTTCGGGCGATGCTCTGGAGCGGCTCGCGCATCTGGACGGCTTTGCCGACGGGGCAAGCCTTCTTGCGGACCTCGAACCCCACATGGCGGCCACGGCCAGGGCTTTCGACGGGCTGCTGACGACGAGCGAGAACCAGCCGCCCAGCGAACGCCCGGTGCGCGAAATGGTGGGCAACAGCCCGCTTGCGACCCAGGATAACCTGGCAGACCGGGTCGCTGGCTGGCTCGACGGACGTTACCGGTCCCTGCGCAGCACCGATGCGCAGACCGCCTTTCGCCGGCTTCTGCCGAGGCTGCTGGAAGGTCTTGCCCAGTCGCCCGAGCCGGACCGTGCGCTGGTGCGCCTCGAACGGCTGCTGGACGCGATGCCGAGCGGGATCAACCTGTTCCGCCTGCTGGAGGCGCGGCCCGCGCTGCTCGACCAGTTCCTCGCGATCATCACGCTGGCGCCCCCGCTGGCCAACGATCTTGCGCTGCGCCCGGCGCTGATCGACGCGCTGATCGACCGGTCGGCTCTGGATCTGCCGGAAGACGTGCCGAACCTGCGGCGCAGGATGATGCGCGCCGAACCGCACGGCAATTACGAGGCCCTGCTCGATCGTATCCGCGTGGTGACGGGCGAGCAGCGTTTTGCGCTCGGCGTGCAGCTGATCGGCGGCGTGCACGATCCGCTGGATATCGCCCGCGGTTTTGCGACCGTGGCCGAGGCTGCGATGCAGGCGGCGCTGGCGGGCACCGTCGCCGAGTTCGAGCGCACGCACGGACGGGTGGAAGGCAGCGAGCTGGTTATCCTCGGGCTCGGCAGGCTTGGCGGCGAAGCGCTGACCCACGCATCCGATCTCGACATCATCTACCTGTTTACCGGCGATCACACCGCGGAAAGCGATGGCGAACGCCCTCTGGGTGCCACCCGCTATTTCAACCGGCTGGCGCAGCGGGTCAGCGCGGCGCTCAGCGTGCCGACCGCCGAGGGGCCGCTCTACGATGTCGATACCCGGCTCAGGCCGCAGGGCGCCCAGGGGCCGCTGGCCGTCAGCGTGGAGAGCTTCGCCCGTTACCAGCGCGAATCGGCGTGGACGTGGGAGCATATGGCGCTCGCTCGCGCGCGCGTGGTCGCAGGCTCGTACGCGGCGCGGGCCGATGTGGACGACATTATCCGCGAGGTGCTGTGCGCGCCGCGCGATGCGGCCACCTTGCGCGACGATGTCCTGCGGATGCGCGGCGAGATGGCGACGCACAAGCCTGCCAAAGGCCCGCTCGATGTGAAGCTGCTGCGGGGCGGGCTGGTCGATATCGAGTTCATCCTTCACTTCCTGCAGCTGCGCGATCACGTCGCGCTCGATCCGCGCCTGTCGAGTGCATGCGATACGCTGGTGCGCGCGGGCCACCTGCCCCGCGCCTTCGCCGACGCGCACGATTTCCTCACCCGCCTGATCGTGGCGGCCCGGCTGCTCGCGCCCGATCTGGAAGTCCCGCCCGGCGCTGCGGGAGCGGGGCTGTCCAGCGCATGCGGTTGCGAGGATACCGGCGCGCTCTTGCACAAGGTGGAACAGGCACGGCAGGAAGTGGCGCGCAGCTGGCACGACATATTCGACGAGAAACTGGAGATTGACCAATGAGCATTGGCGAAGGCGACACCATGCCCGACATCGCGATGGTGCGGCATGATGGTGAAGAGGTGAAACCGTCCGACTATCGCGGCCGCAAGCTGGTGCTGTTCTTCTACCCGAAGGACAACACGCCCGGCTGCACGACCGAGGCCAAGGATTTCTCCGCGTTGAAGGCCGAATTCGAGAAAGCAGGCGTCGCCCTGCTCGGCATCAGCAAGGATTCGAGCAGGAAGCACCAGAACTTCATCGCCAAGCACGATCTCACGGTCGATCTGGCGACCGATGCGGAAGAAAACGGCTTGTCGGACGAGCTCGGCGTATGGGCCGAGAAGAAGATGTACGGGAAGACCTTCATGGGCATGGTCCGCAGTACCTATCTGCTGAATGCCGATGGCACGATCGCGCGCATCTGGCCCAAGGTGAAGGTGAACGGCCATGCGCAGGAAGTGCTGGAGGCCGCAAAGCAGCCATGACGGAGGCGGGTGCGCCGTATCGCGTGGCGCTTCACCGCACGGCAAAGCGATGGGATTCGTCGCTGGAGCCGGGCGTGAAAACACGCGCAGCCCCTTGTTAACCATCGTTTTCCAGAGATGATTAAGCCGCCATTCAACGACTCGACCCGTTCCGCAGGCGGTTTATCGCGGTAGCGCCAGGAAGCGCTTGTGGTCTTAACCTAGGCCCGCCTAATCCTCTAACAGACGAAGGCGGGGAAGGTTCCCGCCGCAAACGAGGGGTCTCGGCGCGCGATGGGATCGCAAACGCGCTTGGGATCGGAACCAGCGGAGCAACCTGCTCCGCCGCCGACAGAGGGACGGACATCTTGCTGACCACTGATCGACTTTTCAGCCGCGCCACCATTCTTTGCACCGCGGCAATTGCCACTTTCGCCATGCCCGCACACGCCAACACCAGCGCCGCCGCCGCGGTCGACGTCTCTGACGCGGCCAAGGAAGCGCAGAGCCCGCTCGGCAATGGCGACACCCAGTTCCGTCAGCTCTTCGCCAGCTGGCAGAATCTCGACATCGAACGCAGCCCCGAACCCGCCGTTGCCCTGCCGACGGTTTCCGTGCCTTCGCGCATGCCGGTCGATAATGCCCGGATGAGCAGTGGCTACGGCATGCGCAACCACCCGGTGCTGCGCAAGCGCAAGAATCACAACGGCGTCGATCTGGCCGCGCCCTCGGGCACGCCGATCTACGCGACCGCCGACGGCACCGTCGAGCGTGCGAACTATTTCGGCAGCTACGGCAATTATATCCAGATCGGCCACGGCAACGCGATCGAAACCCGCTACGCCCACCTGTCGCGCATCATCGTGGCCGACGGGCAGGAAGTGCGCAAGGGCGACCTGATCGGTTATGTCGGCTCGACCGGCCACTCGACCGGCCCGCACCTCCACTACGAAGTGCGCATCGACGGCAAAGCGGTCGATCCGCGTCCCTTCATGGTTGAAACCGAAGCGCAGGAAGCCTTCCGGCTGGCCATGGGCCCCGGCGGCATGGGCGGCGGCGACGACGAATAAGTCCTCCGCAATCCGTTTGAACTTCATGTGAAAGGCGGTGCTTCGGCGCCGCCTTTTTTCTTGCGCGACGCACGCACTTTCCCGAAACTGGCGGACGGGAGAGAGACATGCATCCGATTACACACGCGGCCACGCGGCCCGACCACGCGGCCATTATCGACGCAGCCAGCGGTACTACCGTCACCTATGGCGAACTGGAGGCCCGGGCCAATCGCATCGCGCGCTGGCTGCGCGCGCAGGGAGTAACACGCGGAACGAGTGTGGGCCTGCTGCTCGAAAACCGTCCGCTGTATCTCGAGATACTCTGGGCGACCCAGCGGATCGGTGCGATGCTGGTGCCGGTTTCCACCCGGCTGACCGCGCCCGAGATCGCCTACATTCTCGAAGATGCCGAATGCTCCTTGCTGCTCACGTCGCGCACTTACGCCGATGTGACGCAGGAGCTGGCGCGATCAATGCCCGATCTTCGGATCGTCGATGTCGATAGCGACGCCTTCTCCGCTGAGGTGTCCGGCCAGTCATCGCAGATGGTCGAAGACCCGGTGCCCGGGCAGTACATGGTCTATTCCTCCGGCACGACGGGCCGACCCAAGGGCATCAAGCCGGCACCTCCGCCGAGCGAGGATATCACAGCGCCCAACCCGCTGGTGGGGCTGGCGACGATGGGCGTGGGCATGCCCGCCGATGGCAGCATGGTCTATCTCTCGCCCGCACCGCTCTACCACGCGGCGCCGCTCGGCTGGTGCAGCACGGCGCACCGGCTGGGCGGGACCGTTGTTATCATGGACAAGTTCACGCCCGAAGGCGCGCTCGCCGCGATCGAGCGGTATGGCGTGACCGATAGCCAGTGGGTGCCCACCCATTTCGTGCGCATGTTGCGGCTGCCCGAGGAAGAACGGGCGCGCTACGATCTTTCCACCCACCAGCGGGCGATCCATGCCGCCGCGCCGTGTCCGGTGCCGATCAAGCAGGCGATGATCGAATGGTGGGGGCCGATCATCCAGGAATATTACGCCGGGTCCGAAGGGATCGGCATGTCGCTGGTGAAGAGCGAGGAATGGCTGGCGAAGCCCGGCACGGTGGGCCGCATGATCTACGGCAAGGCGCATGTCTGCGGGCCGGATGGCACCGAGCTGCCGCCTGGCGAGACGGGGCTGCTGTTCTTCGAGAACGAAGTCCTGCCCAGCTATCACAAGGATCCGGACAAGACGGCCGATGCCATGAACCGTCAGGGCTGGATGACGCTTGGCGATATCGGCCATATCGACGAGGATGGCTTCATCTTCCTGACCGACCGCAAGAGCCACATGATCATTTCCGGCGGGGTGAACATCTATCCGCAGGAGATCGAGGACCTGCTGGTTTCGCACCCCGACGTGCTCGATGCAGCGGTGATCGGCGTGCCCGACGACGATCTGGGCGAGCGAGTGGTCGCGGTGGTGCAGCCGGCGGATATGGACCAGGCGGGCGATGCGATGGAGCAGGCCCTGCGCGACTACCTGGAGCCGCAGCTCAGCCGGATAAAAATGCCGCGCCAGTTTGACTTCCGGCCCGATCTCCCGCGCGAGGCCAATGGCAAGCTCTACAAGCGCGAACTGCGCGACGAATATGCCCGGCTCGCCGAGACGCAGTCTGGCTGAGCGCGCCTAGTCGGCCAGCAGCCGTCTCGCCATTGCGCGCACTTCGTCGCCCATATCCTTGCGCTCCAATGCCAGCGCCAGGGTCGCCTCCACGAAGCCGACCTTGCTGCCGCAATCGTAGCGGGCGCCGTCGAAGGTGACCGCGTGGAAGGGCTGCTGCCCGATCATCCGCGCCATCGCGTCGGTCAGCTGGATCTCGCCGCCCGCGCCCTTTCCCTGCGTTTCCAGCACGCGCATCACCTCGGGCTGCAGGATGTAGCGGCCCGAGATGATCTTGTTCGAGGGCGCCTCGGCCACCGGCGGCTTCTCGACCAGTCCGCGCACTTCGGTCAGCGAGCCGTCTTCCTTGCCCGGGTCGACCACCCCGTAGCTGGAGACGGTTTTCTGCGGCACTTCGAGCACGCTGATCAGATTGCCGCCGACCTTATCGTAAGCGTCCACCATCTGCTTCATGCAGCCCGAGCTGCCTTCCCGGCCGATCATCAGCTCGTCGGGCAGGAAGATCGCGAAAGGATCGTCCCCCACGATCGCGCGCGCGCACCAGATCGCATGGCCCAGGCCCAGCGGGACCTGCTGACGCACGGTGATGATGTCGCCCGGAGTCGCACGGGTGGAATCGAGGATCGCCAGATCCTTGCCGCGTTCCTCCATCGTCTGTTCGAGTTCGAAGGCGACGTCGAAATGTTCGACGATCGCGGTCTTCCCGCGCCCGGTGACGAAGATCATCTGCTCGATCCCCGCCTCGCGCGCCTCGTCCACCGCGTACTGGATCAGCGGGCGGTCGACGATCGCCAGCATCTCCTTGGGAATGGCCTTGGTTGCGGGAAGGAAGCGGGTGCCGAGCCCCGCGACCGGGAAAACGGCTTTCTTGATCGGTTTGTGCGCCATGGCTTGCGAGTATGATGGCCGCTGGGAGGGCGGTCAATGGCGGGCCCGGGAAGCTAGCAATCATTAGTCGAGGAAAGTCAGCCGATGCGGGCTTCGACTTGTCTTGCCGCGCATGCCCGCTAAACGCTCTGGGATGGACAAGCTAAGCATTACGGGAGGGCAGAGGCTCTCCGGCACCATCCCGATTTCCGGCGCCAAGAACGCGGCGCTGACCCTCATCCCGTGCGCGCTGCTGACCGACGAGCCGCTCACGCTGCGCAACTTGCCGCGGCTGGCGGATATCGACAGCTTCCAGCACCTGATGACGCAGTTCGGCGTGTCGGTGAACATTGCCGGGACCAAGCCGGAAGATTTCGGCCGGGTGGTTACTTACGAAGCCACCCGCCTCACCTCGACCACTGCGCCCTACGATCTGGTGCGCAAGATGCGCGCATCGATCCTGGTTCTCGGGCCGATGCTGGCACGCGCCGGGGTGGCCACGGTTTCGCAGCCCGGCGGATGCGCGATCGGCAACCGTCCGATCGACCTGCACCTGTCCGCGCTCGAAGCGCTGGGGGCGGAGATCGAGCTGGCGCAGGGCTATGTCCGCGCGCATGCCCCGGACGGCGGCCTGCCCGGCGGCGAGTTCGATTTTCCGGTGGTGTCTGTCGGCGCGACCGAGAATGCGCTGATGGCGGCGGTGCTCGCCAACGGCACCTCCACGCTGCGCAACGCGGCGCGCGAACCCGAGATCGTGGACCTGTGCAACCTGCTGGTCGCGATGGGGGCGGAGATCGAGAATATCGGCCAGTCGGACCTCGTGATCCACGGCGTCAAGCGGCTGAACGGCGCGACCTACAAGGTGATGGCGGACCGGATCGAAGCGGGCTCCTATGCCTGCGCCGCGGCGATCACCGGCGGCGAGGCGCGGCTCGAAGGCGCGAAGGCGGACGATATGTCGGCCACTTTGCACGCGCTGCGCAATATCGGCGTCCACGTGGAAAGCGATGCCAAGGGCGTCAATATTGCTGCCGACGGCAAGCTGCGCGCAGCCAACCTCTCGACAGCGCCCTATCCCGGCCTGGCGACCGACATGCAGGCCCAGCTTATGGCCCTGCTGACGGTGGCCGAGGGCACGAGCGTCCTGACCGAAACCATCTTCGAAAACCGCTACATGCACGTGCCCGAACTCAAGCGGATGGGCGCCGACATCGAGGTTTCGGGGCGCACCGCCATCGTCAAGGGAGTCGAGGGGCTGACCGGCGCGGAAGTGATGGCGACAGATCTGCGCGCTTCGATGAGCCTGGTGATCGCGGCGCTTGCGGCAAAGGGCGAATCGCAGATCCGGCGCATCTACCACCTCGACCGCGGATACGAGCGGCTGGAGGAGAAGCTGCAGGCGATCGGCGCACAAATCGAGCGGGTCGGCGACGAATAGCACGCCTGCGCAGGACCCAAAGCCGCGCTCCTTCGTTCGCCAGATAGAACGATTATTGGAGACGTGAGATGGGTTTGATTCGCACCGCAATCCTGGGTGGCCTCGGTTACCTGGGTTACAAGGCCTACAAGGACCGCAAGGACGAGAACGGCGTGGCCTTCGCCAAAGGTCAGCCCGAAGGTGCCTTCCGCGAAGCCGGTTCGGGCGCAACGGCCACCAAGGGCGACAAGATGAGCGAGACCGACGAAGCTCTCGACGAGACCTTCCCGGCCAGCGACGCAACCGCGAAGTACTGAGCTAGTCGGACGGGGGCGGGCCTTGCGGTCCGGCCCCGCTCCTCACCTCGGCAACGAGGAATTGCCTGATGGCGCTGGCGAGCCCGGTCGGCTCGTCGGCTTCGAGGCGTGCAACATCGATCTGCGCGACGATGGCATTTATCGGTACGCGGCGCTGTTCGGCCAACTCGCGCAGCAAGTCCCAGAAGACAGGCTCCAGCGAAATGCTGGTCTTGTGGCCGGCGATCTCGACCGAGCGTTTTACGGGTGGGTGGTAACTCACGGAGCCGTCGGCGTGTCGCCGGGCGCCAGGGCTTCCGCCGCTTCCCACTGTTGCCAGATCCCGCCCGCAATCGAATCGAGCGGGACCCAGTGGCCGCCTCCCTTGAGATTGATCCGGGTGATGTTTGGCCCGCCCGCTTCTTCCAGCCGCTCAACCATCTTGGGATCGACCGTCTCGTCTCTCGTGCCGTGCAGGAGCAGCGCAGGCTCTGTCACCAGAGCAATCGAGGCGAGATTGTCGTAGCGTTCCTTGATGAACGGCCGCGCAAGGAGCGGTGCGGCATCGCGCAGACGGGTGAACGCGCCCATCGTTGCCACGCCGGCAAAATCGTCACGCGCCGCCATTTGCAGGGCGACTGCGCCGCCCAGCGAAAAACCGAACAGATAAATCCGTGCGCCGGGCCTCAGCTCGCGTGCCTTGGCGATCCACGCTTCGGCATCGCTGTAGAGCCCGCCTTCCGAAGGAGTGCCCGGGTTGTCGCCATAGCCGCGATAGGAGGCGACCAGCACGCCGCGCCCCCCGATGCGCAGAGGCTCGGCGCGATAGGCAGATACGAGGTGGTTGTAGCCGTTGCCGTGGAACACCACGACAATCTGGTCGATGCCCTCTTCCGGCGGCCAGAACGCGCCTTCCAGCTCGAGCCCGTCTCGCGTCTTCGCCTGAATCGGCAAAGGCGGCTCACCGCGAAATTCCACCTCGGTCTGGGATAGCGGGACGGGTTGATAGACCCGATCGGAGACCGGGCCGGCATGCGCGGGCGCGGCAGCCGTGCCGATCAGCGAGACCGCGCATGCCGCCAAGAAAAGTCTGAACATGGAAGGCGCTCCGCATGATCCTGCAGCTGGCGATACCGTCGGCGCCGCACGGGGGCGCGCCGCGGCGCCTCAATACATGTGCTGGCCACCATTGATGCTCATGGTCGATCCGGTGACGAAGGCACCATCGTCTGCGGTCAGGAAGGCGACGCCGCGGGCGATTTCCTCTGCCTGGCCAAGCCGGCCGACGGGAATCTTCGCCACGATCTTCTCCAGCACATTGTCGGGCACGGCGGCGACCATATCCGTATCGATATAGCCCGGGGCAATCGCGTTGACGGTGATGCCGAA
>Ga0310345_10001469_pt1 | contig 26126 bp, 22 predicted proteins | sample HC15DNA20500_MG_FD_204667 | JGI IMG/M metagenome (GOLD analysis project Ga0310345, IMG submission 204667) | Marine microbial communities from station ALOHA, North Pacific Subtropical Gyre - HC15-DNA-20-500_MG | ecosystem: Environmental > Aquatic > Marine > Oceanic | place: Pacific Ocean: North... | reverse complement strand
AACGGCGCGGATGACCGCTGGTTCGTGCGCGGCTTCGTGCAGAACATCTTCGACAGCAATTCGGTAACGGGGCTCTACGTCACCGATGCCAGCTCGGGCAATTTCACCAACATCTTCACGCTCGATCCGCGGCGCTATGGCATCGCGGTGGGAGCGAAGTTCTAAAGATACCCCAGCGAATAGGGGAGAGGGGGAAGGGGCGGCCTGCGGGTCGCCCCTTTTTCGATGCGCATCTCTTCGTGCGCGTCAGCCACGCGTCCGCGCGAAGGGCGAGAAATCGGTTTCGGTATCGTAGAGGTCGACTTGTTCTGCGCGTTTGAGAGCCCCCACTGCGGCATAGGTTACAGGCGTCAGCAGCGCCTCCCACGCGGTCTTGATCGCCCATTGCGAGAGCACCACCTGCCACAGCAACTCGACCGGCCAGCCTGCCAGCCCCCAGAAGGCGAGCGGGTAGAAGATCAGACTGTCGAGCCCCTGGCCGACGACGGTCGATCCGATCGTACGCATCCACAGATGGCGGCCCGCGGTCCAGATCTTCATCTTGGCGAGCACGTAGCTGTTGGCAAATTCACCCGCCCAGAAGGCCACCATGGAAGCCAGGACGATACGCCAGCTGTTGCCGAAGACGAACTCGTAGGCCTCCTGTCCAGGCCAACCAGCCGCGGGGGGCAACTGGACCACGACCCAGGCCATGAAGGCCATGAACAGGAGTGCGGCGAAACCGGTCCAGATCACGCGGCGCGCGCGGGCATAGCCATAGACCTCGGTCAATATGTCGCCGATAATGTAGCTGACGGGGAAGAACAGCACACCCGCGCCGAACGACCATTGGCCGATCAGCGGCAGTGTCACGTAGCTCGGCTTGGACGCGCCGATCAGGTTGGACAGCAGCAGGATGGTGACGAAGGCCGCCATCACCAAATCGTAATAGCGGAAGTGCTGCGGCGCGGTGCGGGCGGGCTGGGCGGTGTTTTCCATCGCAAACAGGGTTAGTGGCGATTGGCCCCGCGCGAAACCCGCGTTATGGCACGCCCACAGCGCGCCCGTAGTTCAACTGGATAGAGCACGAGCCTTCTAAGCTTGGAGTTGCAGGTTCGAGTCCTGCCGGGCGCGCCATTAGCATGTGCGGTTGCATTTACGTTGAACCGTCGACGCAGATCGATGCACCGCATCACCGTCCTTCGCGCGGTCGATGGCTGAACCGCCACCTACGTTTGCCCTGTTCCGCATCACGATCCCGGCTCGCGATTGGAAACACACTTCGCATGATATGCGCCCCTCGTCGTTGCAGATGATGAGCGCTTCTCATTGCGAACGGGAAGGTGCGGCTCCGACCGAAACCTGCCAGCATGCCACGGCTCCAGGCGGTCCTTCCCGGATGGCAGACCCAGCCGCGGAAGGATTGCCGCGCCACTGCACATCATATGGGTATCAAACGTCGCGCTCAGAGGTCGGTGGCGCTGTTCCTCCGGGTGCATCCTCGAAGAATTCGCGAGCCTCATCGTGTCCACTCAGCGGTGAGGGTCGATAGGGCCGGCGAATATCGTGCTCGGTGACCGGGCCGCCGGCCAGTCTGTCGCGCACGCTCAGATGGAGATCGGCCTGCGGATGAATCGTCCTCAGACCCTCCGGCCAAGTCATCCTCATTGCCTCGGGCAGCCAACGCTGCCAGCCTGCTTCGAGAAAGGCCTTCCTTTCATCGTGCTGCATGCCGAGCGGATCCGGCCAGAGCCTCAGGCGCTCCCGATCGATCAGTATCGGATGCTCCAGCTCGTCGAGCTGTTCGACCATCCAGCCCAGCGCGATGTCGGACAGGCGAGATTCGTCCTCCGGATGGCTGCCACCGATGTCCGAGTGGTTGCCGGCGAACCAGACCTGGCGCAGCCACGGAGGATCGAGACCTTCCATGCGCTGCACGTCATGCGAATAAGCCCAACCTGCAACCGGAAAATGCTTTCGATTCTCATCGATGGCGCGGGCATGGCGAGCATACTTGACGTTAGTATCGAGAAAACGATCGTAATTCTTCATCCGCCAAACGGCGTAGTGGACCTTCCTGTCCCCCTTGTTCGGCCAGTCGCGAATGACCTTGCGCTGCCGCAGGCGGGTGGTCAGCAGCTTGTATCCAATCCAAAGGACCGGGATGCCGAAGGCGGCGGTCAGCAGCACTGACCCCCAGACAAACACGGCGAGGACCGTGAACGCCAGGAAGAGGACCAGGCTGACCATGATGATACTCAGCGCGCGGCCCGCGCCCAGCGAGGCGACAGTGTCGAAGACGCCGACGAAGTAGGGTGCCACGTTGCCCTGCTCTTCGCCGTCCTGTCCGAGGCCCGTGCAGTCATACTTGGCCCGGAAGCGCCGCGCCTTCTCCTCGCGCTCGCTCTCGTATTTCTCGCGCGGGTGCCCCGAACCGTGTTCGTAGACTTCGAAAACGGCTTCCTCGGCCAGCTTCCGGAGAGCACGTCCGCCGCGGGGAACCGGCGATCCATCGGGCATGCTCGAGGGGACCCCGCACAGGTTCATCACGTTGGCCACGCAGCGCACCGTGTAGGCCCCGCGACTGAAACCGAACAGATAGATCCGGTCGCCAGGCTCATACGCCTTGATGATCGCTTCATAGCAATCGGCGATGTTGTCGCTGATGCCGGTCCCGAACGCCGCTCCGAAGATACGCGAAATCTTCTGCAGCCAATTCGCGCCGGCCTCCCCGGTGCCCAGACCAGCGTCGTAGAACGCGACCTGCCTGGCCGGGTCTATGTCGGTGTCGACGCCAGGGCGCGCTGCACGATACAGCTTGTAGATGTTGGACAGGCGCTGATCGGGCTTGAGCCCACCGAACTGACCGGTTCCGTCGGAGAAGATCAGGATATTCTTACTCATCTCGTCTTCATAGGTCCGGATCATATCAGGAACAAGGCTTGCCAGGTTTAGTGGACAAGCGGACTATCGGCCGATTAACTTCGGGTCATGTGATCACGATCGCAGAAAGCCAACTTCATGAAGTGCTCGGTCAGTGCGCGCGCACCATCACGGGTGACCATCTCGCTCCATTCATCCCAGCGATCAATGCGTTCGAGCAACCAGAGGTAAAACCGGTCCCGCGCTAAACGGTCGCCATCAGGCCAAGTCATCGTCCAAAGGGTGCTGCGCACCGGGATCTCCCGAGTGATCCGCAGTCCGATCAGTTTCACGGCCGGCTCATTGCCGATCGTATCGGTCGCGAAGCGATGTGCCATGCGCGCAGCGACGCGCTCCCGCCTTTCAATCTGTTCGGCTGCAGCGATGCGTTCGGAATGACCCGCAACCGTCCGGTTCGCGATAATCCAGTCGAGACCGATATCATCCGCAGCATTCTCTCGCGTGCGCGTGGCAATCAGCATCAGCAACACAGAGCGGCCTTCAGGCGTCGGTCGGCCGTCCGTGTCGTTCACCAGCCCGGCAGCCAGCAGGTAGGCCCTGAAGAACTCATCGAGGTGTCCATCGCCGAGGAAGATGTCCCGGACCCGCTCTTCCGGCGCGACGAAGCGACCGTCGGCAATAGCGAGGTAGCTCGCCATGAATTCCATGATCCCGTTCATCCACCTAGAATGGATGGAGGGCAGTCCGAGGCGAGCGATCCAGAATGCCTCTCGCACCGATCCCCATTCACGGCCGTCCTCATCGACTAGGGGTGGTTCTCCCGGAACGGATCCGCTCGAAACCATCCAGTATCCCCAGGGTAGATCGGGATGCCGATCATCGCCGTAGCGTTCCTTACCGGCACCGAAAGGGTGAAACGAGTTGACCATCACTCACCGTGGCGTTCGGTGGGAGCCGGAAGGCCGAGCGGCTCGCGTGTCGGGGTATCCCTGTCCGAACCCTTCTCGATCAGCGACTTCAACTTGCGCGCCAGTTCGATGCAGTTCGCGTAGACAAATGACTGATCGCGATAGACGTCACCCTTGCGACCTTCACCATATCGACCGCCCGGAACGAGGTCGCCCGGATGGTCGGTGTCGAAACCTAGCCACCACAGATCCTCATGGAACTCGTCCTCGGTGGTCTGCACCGTGCGATAGTGCTGCACCGTCCTGACCCAAGTCGTATGACACACGGTATAGCGTTCCTTGCGCGGCTTGCCGGAGGCCTTCCGTTCGAAGCGGTTGACTTCGCATGCCTTGCCGTAGGTCACGCCGCCATGGACCGTGTTGGAGACTCCGACCGGCACGGCGTCCGCTTCGAAGCCGAAGAGCGGATGCTCGGGGCTCACCCCCACGTAGCCAGAAATCGTCCCGTTCTTTTGGCGAAGCATGATGCAGCCGAGGCCGGTCTCGTTGTCGATCCAGGAAACCTTGTCCGCCTCGTTGTTCCAGGGACCATCGCCCGACGGTCGGCGATCGGGATTGTGATACACCTGCAGTGCGGTGAAGCTGGTGTCCGCCACCGGGTAGGGAACCGGTGCGGCGTTCATCAGGCCGTCCGGCAGCGTCGCTTTCGCGACCTGCTTGCCGGCGGCCTTTCGCTGGGTCGGCTTCCTCGCCATGTTCGGTTCTCCTGAGCTGGTTTTTCTGGGCATCGATCAGTCCGCACTATCGAGGCGATAGCGGCTGTATGCGTCTTGCCGCGTGAGCCGGGGGCCGAGGGCTCGTGCTCCCTTTCCGCTCGCGTAGACCTCGCTGGCTAACCACGCCTGTTCTTCGAGAAGGCGGAATTCCATGACTTCACGCCACCAGACCTGCGCCTTCGGATTCCAGCGGTAGCCACGCATCCTCAGAGCATCCTTGGTCGAGAAGGCCGAGCCGACCGCTTCGATTACGAAGCTGTCGCACGAAGATCTGCCATCGAGCTCGTAGAGCAGCGGACGACCATCGGTCCGCTCGTGCCGCAGAAGCTGGATGAGCGCGTCGACATCCCCCTGAGCTCGGTGCGCATCGTAGAACCACCCGGCCTGTGCACAGAGCCAGCCGAGCGACCTGCCTTCGAAACCAGCCGCCGCCCAGTCGATCTCCACGCATGAGCAAGCCCATTGTTTGATCGGCAGGTCGGTGAGGCGCTTCTCCACCATAGGACGATCGAACGCGGCGTTGTGTGCGATGACGACATCGGCCGACGATATGATATCGGTCGCGACCCGGTCGTCTATCCGCCGTCCAATGAGGTCCTGATCCGTGATGCCGGTGATCCGGATCACATCTTCGGGCAGCGGAACCCCGGGATCCTCGCGCCAGCACCACGCACGACCGATCTCGGTGATATGTCCGCCGGGATCATACCTGAAGCGTCGCACCGCCAGTTCGATGACCCTGTCGCTTTCAGGATCGAGCCCGCTGGTCTCCACATCCAGAACGGCTGCGACACGTTGGGGATCGTCGGGATCCCCGAAGCCTGTCTCACCTACGTGAAGATCGACACGGCGGAGCTGCCGTGTGTCGGACTGCGCCGGTTCAGCCACGTCCGCTCTCCAAGGATACCGAATGGTCGAAGAGCAATCGATCGATGACTGCCGGATCAGCGTCGAGGCCGAGACCCAAGCCGTGAAGAAGGATCGCCTTCGAGCAGGCGCTGAGCTCCATGCAGGCTTCGATCGGCGCGCGGCCTTCGAAGAGCTCGAGCGGCGAGACCATCCAGCTGACGGGATCCTCCGCCAAGCCGTCCCGCTGCATTCGGGCGCCGGTCTCTGCAGCCACGCATGCGATCCGGACGAGCGCGACGCGGTGAACAGCCAACATGCCTCCACTCCTGTCCTCGAGAGGATCGAGCGCCCAGTCCACCGGGGCCTGCTCGAAATAAGGGTCGATTTCGAATTCTGCGGTATCGCTCATCGCACCGCTCCCCACGTTCCGCGCCGGACCTACCAGCGCCTCATGACACGGCACATAGCATGAACAGAAAATACTTCAATAGGTAATGAAGTATTGAATTAACTTGTCGGTAGGGATCGCTGACGCTATCAGCAGGAGAATGGAAAAGATGGATGCCGTCGCGAAACTCAGTGCCCTGGCCCAGCCAACCCGGCTGGAGATATTCCTAACGATAGCGCGAGCGGCGAACGGGATTACGTCCAGCGAAGTTGCCGAGCAGACCGGCACGATGCCCAATAACACCTCGGTGCACCTGTCGGTGTTGCGGAATGCGGGGCTGGTATCATCCACGAAAGAAGGGCGCTCGGTTACCTACAGAGCCGAGCGGGTAGCCGTGCAAAGGCTATCGACCTTTTTGTCCGAAGCCGCCAAGTAGCCTGCTGCGGACCGTTATGGGGCCGTCCGCCGACGGTCCCGAAACTTCGAAAAGCAGAAGGTATCCTTCGTCAGAGACGAGGATCGACCGGCTCACTTTCCATCGCAAGGACGCCGAAAACGCATTGATGCACGCGTGTCAGCGGCTCGTGCTCGACAAACCGGTGCAAGGCCTCAAGCCCAAGGGCAAACTCGCGCAGGGCCATCGAGCGTTTATGGCCAAGGCCGCGCTTCTTCAGCCGTTCAAGGTTCTCTGGGCGATCGTAGTGCGGGCCATATATTATCCGGAGGTATTCCCGGCCACGACACTTCACCGCTGGTTGGAGCAATCCCTTGCGCCCACGCGCGACGAAGTCTCGCGGCTTCACGACCATACCCTCGCTCCCGTCGGCGGTCATGGCTTCCCACCAGGCAATCGCGTCCGCGACCTGCTGCTCATCGTCTAGGTCGATCTGCCGATATCGTGTCGCGATCAGCAACGCCGGATCGGTTTTGGCTAGACGATGAGCCATCTCCATGTGCCAAACATGATCCTTCTCGTCGTGAACACTCCCCTCGCTAGCAAGCAGATGGAATGGCGCAATCCGCAGATCTTCAATGCCTTCGAAAGGTGCGACATACTGATTGTAGGCGTTCCGATAGCGCTTCGCGTCGGCAAACTTTTCCGTCGTGGCGTTGGAGAGGTCGTCGACCGCAACGCCGCGCTTTCTCGCAGCTGAAACAGCCTCATCAAGAGCAGCAAGACCGCTGGTCGCAGCGGCGCCCACCGCAGCATATTGCCCGCGCACAAGCGAGCCGGCTTTCATGCTCCAGGGCAGGATTTCCGCGTCCCACAGGACCCAGTCGGTCGCGAGTTCATCCCACAGACCCGACGCCTCCATGGCCGCGTCGATACGATGCAGGGCCTGCGCTTCCATCTCGGCATCCTTGAAAAATCGCCGACCGGTGCGTGTGACCACTACGCCGCGCGATCCGTCGGTAATGCCGAACCGTTTTGCCGCAACTTCCTGCGTGCGGCTAAGCACGATCAGGCCGCGCGAACCCATGTGCTTCTCTTCCGCGATCAGCGTTCGGACACCCTTTTCGCCATAATAGGCGAACGCTTCCTCGGGTCGTTCGAGCCAACCGTCTCGTGCGCTCGTTTCCGCCGGAGACATCGTTGGCGGCAGATAGATCAACCAGCGCGGATCGACCGCGTAACGGCTCATCACCTCCAGCGCGGCTGCAGCATTGTCCTCGCGCACAGTGACGCGGTGGTAGTGCCGCGTATCAATCGACTGTTTGCCAAGCACGTCCGCCAGATCGAGCTGGTTGGCCGCAAGGCCTGTGTTCGCCTGCGGAGCCTCTAATGGGCGGATCGGTTCGTAATAGGTCCGCGCGGCAGGCACCTCAACTAGGTCCAGCTCGGGATAGCGCAGTGCCGTCAGCTTGCCGCCGAACACGCAGCCAGTGTCAATACACAGCGTGCCGTTGATCCAGTTCGCCTCGACAACCGGCGTGTGGCCATAGACCACCTTGGCATTCCCTTTGTAATCGGCCGCCCAGTCCGAGCGGACGGGCAGGCCGAACTCGTCGATCTCGCCGGTGGTCTCGCCATACATGCAGAAGCTCCGGATTGCGCCGGAAGCGCGGCCCTGCATCGCTTCTTTGATGCCGGCATGTGCGACGACCAGCTTGCCTCCATCGAGCACGTAATGGCTGATAAGGGCATCGAGCCATTCGCGCATCTCGGCGGCGAACTCCGGCGGCTCGCCCGCAAACTGCTCGACGGTTTCGGCCAGGCCATGCGTTTGCTTAACGTTGCGGCCTGACAGATGGCGCTTGAGCTTGTCGTCGTGATTTCCAAGCACGCAGAGGCCAGTGCCAGCCTCGACCATGTGTTTAGCAATGCGCAATGCATCGGGCGAGCGCGGCCCTCGGTCGACCAGATCGCCGACGAAGATCGCGCGGCGACCTTCGGGCGGAGTCACCGTCACCGACTTTCCGTCCCAACTAACCGCGTAGCCCAATTCATCTAGCAGCGTCTCCAGTTCATCGCAGCAGCCATGGACGTCACCGATGATGTCGAAAGGCCCGGTCTCCCCACGCCGGTCGGTCCACAGCCGCGTGCGGACGATCTCCACCGCGTCGATCTCCTCGACAGAACGCAAGCGATGGACGAACCGCAGCCCTTCGCGCTTCATTTTGCCCATCGATCGCTTGAGCGCCTGCGTCTGCCGCTTCACCGGTCCCGCGCCGAACTGGCGGTCGGGACGGGCAGCGTTGCGTTCGATCGCGATTGCCTCCGGCAGATCGAATACAATCGCGACCGCCAGCGCGTGCCATTTCTTTGCGAGCGCGATTAGGCCGCGCCTGGCCTCTGGCTGCACATTGGTAGCGTCTATAACGGTGAAACGACGCGCCTTGAGCCGCTTCTCCGTTACGTAGCGGAGCACATCGAAGGCATCGCCGGTGGCCGACTGGTCGGTTTCGTCATCGGCGACCCAGCCACGCATGCGGTCGGAGGAGATCACTTCGGTCGGCAGAAAGTGCCTAGCGGCAAAGCTGGACTTTCCGGTGCCGGAGGCGCCGACAAGCAGAACGAGCGCATATTCGGGGATTTCAATTTTCATGCTGCCACCTTCGTCGCGTCCGCGCGGCTGAAAACCGCAAGTTGGGTGGGATGTCCGTGACCTAAATCCTCAGCGCCGATGCCCTCGAAGCGAACACCGTAGTTGTAGGCCTGCGCGACGGTCTCTGCCCAGTGCTGGAATTCCGCACGGGTCCATTCGAAGCGATGATCGGGATGGCGCATCGCATCGGGAGCCATTCCCTCGAACAACACGTTATACTCGCGATTGGGCGTGGTGATGATCACGGCAGCGGGTTGTGCATGGCCGAATATCGCGGCCTCGAAAGCGGAAAGCCGCTCTGCCTCCATATGCTCGATGACTTCGATGACCGCCGCGACATCGAAGCCGGCCAGCCGCTTGTCACGGTAAACAAGCGAGCCTTGCAACAGCTCTATCCGCTGACGCTGCCCATCTGACATGGTATCCAGCTTCATGCGCGAGCTCGCGTTCGCCAGCACACGCGGCGCGACTTCTACGCCAGTGATCTGGCTCAGACCCGGGACCTTGAGCAACGCGCGAAGGAGCTTGCCCTCACCGCAACCCAAGTCGACAACGCGCGTCGCTCCCATCTCGCGGATCAGCGCGACCACCCGTTCCATTCGCTGATCGTTCAATCTGATCGGCTTCTCGATCGCTTGCTCGGCGGCATCGCGGCTGGCGTGAACCTCGGCTTCTTCTGCTTCGACACGTTCGTCGAACTGCGCATTAGCAGCGCGGACGAGACCTCCGAGTCCGCGCAGGTAGCGTCGCACGATCATTTCGCGCGCAGGATGACCATCAAGCCAACCTTCCCCCTTACGCATAAGCTTCTCGATCTCTGCTTCGCCGATGTAATAGTGCTTGTCGTTATCCAGCACGGGAATGAGCACGTAGAGGTGGGATAGCAGGTCAGCGAGACGAAGTTCGCCAGCCAACCGCAGCGATACGTAAGGGCTGACGCCCCAATCAGGATGGGCAGGATCGAGTAGGATTGGGTCGGCCGAGACCTCGTATCCCAAAGGTTCGAACAGCGTCTTGAGGAGATCGGCACCACCGCGTGCGGGTAGCGGTGTCAGCGATACCTCGAGCGGAATCGCGCTGTCCGCCAGCTCCTGCCTTTGCTTCGACCGACCGCTCATCGCAGTCCCTAGCAGACGACCCAGTGCAACCGAGAGCAGCGATGATGCCGCGTAGGGTCGATCGTTCACATATTGGTCCTCGACCGCGCCGCGTCCGCGCACCAGTGCAACCGGATCGACTTCCAGCGTGATTGCGGCAATGCAGCGCTCTTCGCTCGCCTCGGGATAGAACAACGTTGCGCGGCCGAAGGGCAGCTCAACCGAATGCACGTTGTCCGGATGCTTCATGAGCAGGAAGCCGAGATCGGTGGCAGGTTGCTGGGTGGTGGCGATTGTCAAAAGCATGAAAAAGTCCGGGTATGAAAAAGCCCCATCGAAGGGCTCAACGGGGCCGCGGTCGCGGTCAGGTTCTAGAATAACCGCCTATGACGCAGCCAATATGCACAATTCTGGATTGCAGGCGCGACGATGGGCCGAGCGAAGCGGCGGAGAACTCTCGCTAAAATGGAAACAATGAGCAGACATTGAACTCTTCGTTCTCTAGAACGCTGGTAAAATCAAGCGACGAATGCCGGGCCGTGGATAAGTCCCTAGATAAAATAGGATATTTACGGGTTGCGCGGATGCGTCGACTTGACGGCAAGTCAATGCCGTAGGAACGTGGCCTCTAGGGGAGAGGTGTTTCCTGAAATGTGGTCAGACAACGAAACCATTCGTGACTTGGTGAACTTTTCGCAGGTCGCCGACATCGCAGCTGAAAGGATTGTAGGCGCTCGCGGTGAACCCCTGTCAATGGGAATATCCGGCGACTGGGGCGTCGGGAAATCCTCGATGATGAAGTTACTGCGAAACTCGCTCGAGGGGCGGGATGAGATCGACGTCCGGTTCGTTGAGTTCAATGCGTGGCTCTATCAGAACTATGACGATGCACGCGCCGCGCTAATGGAAGCCATCACGGCAGCTGTTGTCGAGCAGGCGATCGAGAAGAGGGACACACTCGCCAAGCCTGCGCTGAAAAAGGCCAAAGGGCTGCTCAAGCGGGTGAAGAAGTTGCGACTGCTGGGCCTCGCGGGCTCGGCGGCGGTGGATTATTTTACGATGGGCTCAATGACCCCCTTCGTAGCGGGCGGCATGGCAGCATTGAGCGGCCTGACGGACGGCAGCGTCACCGGCGAGGACGTCAAGGGAGCAAAGGATTTCGTTGCAGAGGGTATCTCAGGCGGGAAATCTCTTATTGACGAGGAAAAAGACGAGGAAGGGACCGAACCAACCGAAGAAACCCCTCGAAAGGCCATTCAGGCGTTTCGCGATGATCTTGAAGCGACCCTCGAAGAGCTTGGCATCACATTGGTCGTCCTCATCGACGATCTTGACCGCTGCCTGCCCAAGACCGCCATCGCGACGCTCGAAGCCATGCGGCTGTTCCTGTTCCTCAAGCATACTGCTTTCGTCATAGCAGCCGACGAGGGCATGATCCGTCAGGCTGTGCGCTCGCATTTCGATGGGGCCGAACTCGACGATGACCTTGTCACCAATTACTTCGACAAGCTGATTCAACTCCCCATCCGCGTTCCTCCCTTGGGAACGCAGGAAGTGCGGGCATATCTGATGATGCTGTTCGTCGAGAACGAAGTGGACCTCGACGACGACAGAAAGGAGGAAATGCGAGAAGCGGTCTGCAAACGACTGGGACGCTCGTGGGAGGGGAAACGCGTGGACAAGGCTTTCATGCTCGAACAGATCGGGGAATGTCCGCCAGGGCTCCTCAACAGGCTCGCGCTCGCCGAGCGTATCGCGCCGATCCTGACGACATCACCCAAGATCCAAGGCAATCCCAGGCTGATCAAGCGGTTCCTCAACACACTCTCGATGCGGATGTCGATGGCGCGGATACAGGAAGTGAACGTCGACGAAGAGGTCCTGGTCAAGCTGCTTCTGTTCGAACGGTGCGGTGACAAGGACGCATACGCCGAGGTGCTGAGGGCCGTGAACGAAGCGGAAGACGGGCACCCCACCTTGCTTGCCGACAAGGAGAAGAATGTTCGGGGCGAGGCCGATGCGCCCCTGGAGAAGCCCTGGAACGACTCCTTCCATTCCAACTGGCTCGCGCTCGATCCGACCCTTGCCGACCGCGATCTGCGCGGCGCCCTCTACGTCAGTAGGGAAACACACCCGATCATATCCCGAGCCGACGAGCTGTCATCGGACGCCAAGAGTGTGCTCGACATGCTCCTCAAGATGAATTCGGCCAGCACGACCGTGAATGATGAGATCGCCAACCTATCCACGCAGGAAATAGCGCATGTCACCGATGCAGTCCTCCTCAAGGCTCGTCAGGAAACCTCTTGGGGAACGCCGAACATCCTCAATGCCATGCAGGCCCTCGCCAGTGCATCCTCGGCTTCTGCCTCCCTAGTCGTCGCATTCTTCGCGGAGGTTCCCACCAGCCATGTCAAGGCATCACTCGTGCCACGCCTGGCGAACACCGAATGGGGAAAGCAGATCCTGACTTCGCTCAATGCGCGTGACGACATCAAGGGCCCTGCGCACAAGGCGATCCAGACGGCCATGAAGGAGAAAGCCTGATGGGAACCTCGGCTTCAAGCAAGGGACCTGGCTCGGGGCCCGACATTCCCATTGTTCCGCCCTGGGTCGACGACCCCCCGAAGCCAGCGCCCCAGCAGACACCTCCGAACGCGCAGCCCAATCCCCAGTCCTCGCCGGGCGGCCCGGGCACGCCTCCCGGGCAGGGGAACCCGAACCCGCCTCAGAGTCCTCAGCAACAGCCGCCTCCACCAGATCCATCACCACCCGGTCGTTGGCGCGGGACTCGAACTTCGCTCGGTAAATTCGCAGGCGGAGGGTCGGATCGGGAACGCCATCTGAAGCGTGGCCTCGGTCACTATTCGAGAGGCGGTATGGGCGGAAGCCGGAACGCGGCACGGCGCCTCGGCGGGTCATCCCGGACGGCCAGCAGCCTCCATTCCGCACTGACCTCGCTTTCGTCCGGCGCTCCTCTCCCACCAGATCTGGGCATCGACGCACAAACACTCGCCGGCCTGCCGCCGGATCAGGCGGTCGATGCGCTGGTCGATGCGATCAGGCCAATCGATGGGACTCAGGACGCGGAGGCCACGCGGGATTCCGCGGCGCGCGCTCTATCGGAGGTCCTGGCACAGAACCCGGACCTCACGAGCCTCACACCTGCACAGATCGACCAGGTAACGGCTTCGCTCCTCGGTCATGACGTCGCGCACAGGATCGAGCTCGACGTCGGCAAGGCGGTCATCGACAAGGCCCCTACCAAGGGGGAAGGCCTGGAGAGGTTACAGGAGATGAAGGATTACGTGCGCGAAGTCGTCGCAGCCGAATATGCGACCGAGCGTGCCAAGGCGGGAACGGTCGGTAGGGCAGCCATCGAGCGCATCTCGAACAATGCCATCCAGCAGACTTTCGAGGTATTCGAGGACGATGCCGACCTATGACAACCATCTCTTGCCTTCCCGAGGACATGGCCGACCTGCCGGGTTCGGATGTCCGGTTCGACCTCTATTCCAATTCTCGTATCGGCTCGAGAGGGCGCGTCGGAGATTTGGTGCCAGGCCGCCTGCGACGACAGGGCCTGCGTCCATCGGCGGTGGCATGGGATTTCACTTCCTTCGCGCTTTCCGCAGTCGCTGCCGACGAAGCGGTGTCGCGCGAACGCAGCCCCGACGGCTGGACGCGCGAGATCGAGCTCACCCTAGCGGTAACGAATCCCGACCTCTGGAAAACGCAGCGCGGGCGCCTGACCGAAGCACTCCGGTTTCTGTCGGGTGACATCTGGTCGCTCGAGTTCGTAGGGCACGGCATCGTTCCGCCTGGTCGCGGTAAGGAGCGGGTGCGCTCCGAAGATCTCGTCTGCCTACTGTCCGGTGGCATGGACAGTCTGGTGGGTGCGATCGATGTCGTAAATGAGGGTCGCACGCCGCTGTTCGTCAGTCAGATCGCCAAGGGCGACTCCGACACCCAGAAGTGGTTCGCGCATTCGATATCGCCGACGAGCTTCCACCTCCAGGTGAACCACCACGCCCGGCCTCCCGGCCGGTCGGAGCGATCGCAACGAGCGCGTTCGCTGGCATTCCTCGGCTTCGGCGTTCTGGCCGCCACCTGCCTCGCGAAGCACCGCGACGGCAGCCCTGTCGAACTGCGCATCCCCGAGAACGGTTTCATCAGCCAGAACGTGCCTCTGACGCCCATGCGCACCGGATCCCTCAGCACGAGGACCACGCATCCGTATTTCCTGCGCTTGATCCAGGACACACTCGATGACGTCGGGCTGCGCATCAATCTCAACAATCCCTACGAGACCACAACGAAGGGCGAAATGCTCGTCGGTTGCTCGGATCAAGGTCTTCTTTCTGGCCTAGCCGGGCTCTCCACGAGTTGCGGACGCTATTCGCGGACCGGGTTCCGGCATTGCGGACGCTGCGTGCCATGCCAGGTGAGGCGGGGAGCCTACCTCGCCTGGGGTCATCCCGATGATACGACGAACGGTTACAAATACGACGACTTGAGCCTGAACGATAGCAAGCATGCGCGCTTCGACGACGTGCGCTCGGTGGCCATCGCGATCGAAACGGTGCGCGCCAGAGGCATCGACGAACTCATCGGGGGCGCCATGAACGGTCAACTGCTCGGCAAGGTCCAGCCCTACCGGGGCGTTGTCGACCGTGGTATCGCCGAACTCGCAGCGCTGCACGCGAGCCTACGTGTTCCATGATCGATTTCCATTGCCATCTCGACCTCTATCCCGATCCCCGTGCCGTGCTCGATGGCATCGATGCCAGAGGCACTTATGTGCTTGCCGTAACGACCACTCCCAAGGCCTGGCGTGGCACCACGAAGCTCGTCGGTGATCGCAAGCGGGTGCGGGTCGCGCTCGGGCTCCACCCCGAGGTCGTCGCACAACGCCATCAGGAAGTCGCGCTTCTCTGCGGCCTGCTACCGGAAACGCGATATGTCGGCGAGATCGGGCTCGACGGAAGCCCGGCGCACCGGCAATCGCTAGAGCTGCAGGTCACGGTGTTCGAAAGGATCCTCTCCGAGTGCTCACGCCTTGGCGGCCGAGTGATGAGCATCCATTCGCGAGGGGCCGCTTCAAGGGTGCTGGATGCGCTGGATCTGCACCCAGGAGCCGGGACCCCCATACTGCACTGGTTCAGCGGAACGACGCGGGAATTGGAACGTGCCGTTAGCCGGGGATGCTGGTTCTCCATCGGTCCGGCTATGCTTCGATCCAAAAGAGGACGCGAGCTCGCTTCGGCGATGCCCCTGGACCGGGTCCTCACGGAAACCGACGCACCCTTCACGCGCGTTGGCGATGATCCACTCATGCCTTGGCAGGCCTATGATTGCCTGGCCGGACTCGAAGAGGTCCGAGGTATCGATCGGATCGAGCTGGGCAAACTAGTCGCAGACAATCTCCGCAGAGCAGTCCAGATCGAGCCGGAACTCTCTCCCGCCTAATCGGCATGTGAACCGAGACGCGTCAGAGCGCCCTCAATCACTTTCAACCCTTGTTGTTGTCACTGCTCGTCCAAAACGGCGAGATACTGTCCATCGTTGACGGCTTCGCCCCACTCGACGTTGCTCCCACCGGTCCGACCGGTGAGGGCGAGGTGGGTCATGTGGGTGGTGTCGGTCGTACCGTGGCCAATGCCGGACGCCGGGCTGGACACGAACCGCGTCTCCCTCGCAGATCCGTTCGACCGGTCCGCCCTCGGCCTGAGTCCAGCCGCAGCCTCGCGTTACGAAGAGGTTCTGCCCTGCCGGGTGAGAATGCCAGTTCGAGCGCGCATTCGGCTCGAAGGAAACGACCCCGAAGACAACGCCCTCCGGACCTTCGGGGGCGGATACCGACTCGATTGTAACGATGCCCGTGAAGTGCTCGGTGGGGCCGGTGCGGCTCTCGCGATCGCTCGCACGAGACACGACGGTTGGCCAATGGGATCACCTTCCGACCCCGTCTGGTCGAGGTTGAAGGGGAACGGAGGAAAATGCGGGGGCAAACTGCCTTCGAGCCGCTAACGCCTGAGGAAGGCGAGAAGCTCGTGTCGACTAGGCTTGGTCTGGAGCAGAGGACCGCAACCCTAGGGGTCATCGAACAGGATCGCCTCACCCAGCTGCGCAGGACACTCTGCCACCTGACGCGTCATCGCTTCTCCAACAACTGGCAGAAGACTAGCGACGGCTAACATTACGGTAGCCGGCCGCGCGCGAATGCTAACCCTCAGACATAAATTCGGGTTCGAATGGCGTCCAATCAATGCCGGTCATGCTGTCTCCGTCTGATTTGGTATCTGGCGACCGGCTCGCAAGCCTAGCGTCTTGGAATGCGGCGCTTGAGTGGTGGATTCCTCGCCACGTGCGTCTCGCGCTTCGTGCGTGAGTTCGGTGCCGAGCACGTGAACTGATCTACCCGCCTCTCCCGATGAACATAACCGGCCCGCAGGTGTCGCCTGATGGCGCACCTGAACCCGGTCGGCGCGTCGCATCAGATCTCCAGTGCAGCCAGAACCGAGAACAATCGGGCGGGCTGTGGCCCATCGAATTGTGGAGACTTGAAACAGAAAGGAAAAATGAATGAGCGAGCCCGACTTTTCAGGCATTGATCCATTGCGCGTGCCCGAAGCCCGACGCCGCGTCGAAGCCATCCGGAGATACCTGGCGCTCGAAGCGCCGTCCTCCGCCGACACCACCCGTATAGCGTCGACCATCGGTCTCAGTCGCGTCCAGTTCGGGCGATTGGTCCGCGCCTGGCGCGATCATCGCGATGCGGCGCTGCTGGTGGTCGGCAAGCGGGGACCTGCCACGCGAGATTACGGGGTCGACACTCGCGCGCTCGCAATCATGCAGCGTGCTATCGCAGAAACAGGTGCCGAGACTACACTCAACGCCTTGGCGGCCGAGATCGATCAGCAATGCATGGCGAGGGGCATAGCTCCTCCGGCTCGAGGCACGATCAACAACCATCTGAAGAAGGCACGGGCGCGCGGCGGCACCGCGATCTCAGGTCCTCCCAAGATCGTGGTCGGACGCGGGTGGTTCCATCTCCCGATAGTAGGAGTCCCGCATGAGACCATGCCGATGGTCCTCCTGGCAGTCGCACTGCCCGAGCGGTTCATCCTGGCATTCGATGTCTGCCTCGATGCCAGCGAGCCGCCCCACCCCGGAGAACTCGTGGAGAAGATCGCGAGTAGAACGCGGGCGGGTGCACAGCCACGACCGATTCTGCTTTCACCTGACGATCGTAAGGTGGCAGCGGACGCGTTGGATAACGCAGGACTTCACGCAAGCGTCTCTTACGGTCGTTCGGTTCAGCGAGAATTGTCGAAGGCCTTCGGAGGCCGCATTGGTGAACTGGCGATAGTCCACCAGCGCGGCATGGCCCGGCCGACCAAGAGGGCCCTCGGCAAGCAGGATCACGCTCTCGATCCGGCCAGTGCTCGAAAGGTAATCGAGGATGCCATGAGGACCCACAACATGGGGTTGCCCAGCGGGCCACCTCGCTATGAGCTGATCCCGCTGACAAATTCCTGAGGCCCGGGAACCTGCATCGTAAGCTTTCTCGCCAAGCCATCAGCGCAGATCCGGTCCGAAAGCCGAGCATGCCAAGCGATACTTTGGCAATCTCCTACCACTTCAATCCAGGTCGGGCGTTGTGCTCAGAATTTCGATCAGCTGCGCAAGATCGTCCGGCATGACACTGCGCCCCTGCATAGGTCCGAGCTCGGCAAGCACCTGTCGATTGTGTTCATCGACAGCCTGATTGAGTGCGCCAGCCGCCGCCTCCGGTGACCATGGGCGCATTTCGCCGTTGTCCGGCACCGCCTCGCCCTTCATCGTGCGTAGCGGGGTAATTTCGATGCGTCCGAACCGTTCGCCGACCAGCCTACGAATATAGCGGCCGTAACGGGTGGGAGCGAACTGGACTGACGCGTGGACACCACCTTCGACCACCAGTGAACGCAGCAGAGCAGCAAGCTGCTTGTTCTCATCCACAGTGATCTCGGCCCTCATGAGGCGGTCAGACCAGCGCAGATCATGCAAGTCTGCCAGACGTTCGCGCGCATTCCGCGCCGCCGAGCGATAACCGGCGACCAGTGCTGGCACAGGCTCCACCGATGCCCCGAGAATAATCCGGGTGCCTTCGTCCAGTAGGGCGAACATGATATGGGGCCGGCTATCCGCCTGTGGCAGATTGATGGCCGTAAAATCCATTTTGAGAGCATGACCAGCTTCGCCAGTGGCGTCGACTCGCCGCAACTCCGCCTCAACGATCCGCCGGAGCTTAGTTGATCCGGGCAATCTCGTCTCATCAACCTGCGCCGCTTCGACCATGAGCCTTACCAACCCACTGATGCTGGTGCCGCGATTGTTGGCAACCACTCCGCTGACAACCTTCTGAAGCGCATTGACCGCGTCGGGGTCGAGCCGAGGCCTCGCGGCACCTGATCCGACCAGGGCGCCTAGCGAACCGAGCGTCGGAGAGGCCCGAAATTGCGCCGCAACGGTATAGAATCTGGTTCTGCTAAGGCCGGAAATCCGAAGCGCTTCTGCAAGCGGCATCAGTCCAGCCTGCCACTCCGTGATCGCGCGAAGGCGGGAACTCGCCTTGCTGCGCTGGAGCTCCGTCATAGTCTCCCAAAGAGGTCGATCGGAGGCGGGCAGGCCGTGTGGCAGGCCCGAACACGGTTCGCTCCCTTCTTTGGGCATTATCGTAGGGCTCCTTCATCCATCCCGAAGGCGCGCTTCTACGGCGAAGGACGGGGCAAGCCAATACGTCGACGAGCAATTTTACACATGCCAATGAACATAGCAGTTGACTCTAGCCAATGAACTTTACATATGCCGATGAACTTAACAGGGGATTTGGCAATGAACAATGATGACATCGATGTCGAGCCTTTGCTGGAAGACAGCCGAGGTCCCGCTTCGCAAGAGGGGGTGATCGTGGCGGGGCGAACTGGACACCCAGCGATCAATGGACCCAACCCGGGTCGAATCCGTCCCCCGTCGATTAGGGGCGGGCTTCGAACCAGTGCATGGCGCCACATGATCTGCTCGCACAAGAGCCGAAGCCAATGAGCAAAATCTCCAACGCTCATTCCAGCATGACCCGCATGCCATTGTCACAGAAGGTGGTGCGCGGGCTCGAACTGGATCGGGAACTCCGCGACGACACGATCATCCCCGATCGCACACTCCTCGTCTCAGATGGGGAGGAGGCACTGAAGGGTGACGAACGCCTCATCAGCATGGGCGAAATGATCGTGGAGCGGAATGGCGGGTCGCTCCGGACCTTCGCAGGCAACCTGGCTCACGAGAACGGATGGTGGCCGAGCTTGAAGAGGAGGCGCCTTCAGCACTGGGAAGGCGAAACGCAGCGCCAGGCGCTGATGGCGCTCGAATGCGATTTCTCGGTCGAGTGGGCGCAGAGCGAGCCGTGTCTCCTGCGCTTCCCGATCGGAGATGAATGGTTCGAATGGTATGCCGATATCCGCGTCAGTCGGTTCGATGCTCCCGACGAGCTGTGGGAGATCAAGAAGGACGAGAGGCAGCTCGAGGATCCGCGCTATCGCCTCAAGCTCGCAGGTGCGCGTGAGATCTGTCGTCGGATCGGCTGGCGTTTCCGTCTGGTGATGGCCGACGAGATCGCCATCAACCGGCACCACCGCGACAATGTAGAACTCTTCGCCTCGCGTCGGTTCGTCACCATCGGTCCGGAGCACATGAGAAGGTTCGAGGACTTCGCGCTGCGTAACGGAACCGAGACCACATACGGCGAACTCGCGAACATCATCGAACCGACCTGTCCCGCGCGAGGGGCGGCCATCATCCAGGGCCTCACCATTCGCCGCAGGGTCGACATCGACCTGCATGATTTCCTCACCAACCGCACTCCGCTGCGCATCCATTAACGGAGCTAAGAGATGAAGCATTCCACACATCAGCAGGACGACCCGTCCCGCGCGCCTGCCATCACTATCATGCACGGGAGACCGGACTTCCTGGTCCTCGGTGCCGATGGGCGTCCCCACGCGCGGCGGCTCACGGTCGCAGTGGACACCACGCCCCGCCTGATCGCCGGATATCGTCTCGAATGACCTGACGATCTCCGCCGAATCGGCGGCGCGCATCACGAAATAGGAGGACGGTCAGCGTCCTCCCTTCCGGGATCGCAGGCCCGGCAAAACCGGGACCGTGCCTGCGGTCGGCCGAAGGCCGACGCACGTCCTCTTCACAAGGAGAAGACGAATGACCAGCATCCCCATGAACAGCCAACTGCCGCCCTACAACCTCCCGGTCGGCACGCTCATCAACATCGACGGGCGTCCGCATCAGCGACCGACCCGGACGATCCCCGGACGGCTCGCGATGCTCGACTGCCACACGGGTCAACCCTTCGTGGTTCCCGATGTGAAGCATGGCACTGCCCTGCCGACCGAGGACGACTACGATGACCTCCTGCGCGTAGGTCGCCTGGAGATCGTCCTGCCCGAAAATGTTGTCGCATCTCGTGCACTGGCTGCGACGGCCGAATGGGACATGTCCGACCTGGAAGCGATCGATCCCGGGATCCGCAAGACGCTCGCCCAGGTGGTCCTGCTCGACGACAACGGCGTGAAGAACGGGGTAGGGGCCATTGAGAAGGCGCTGGAGAAGCTCTGGACGCCCAAACTCCAGGAGGAATTTGGCAAGCACGACCACCCGGCCACGATCAAGCGCTGGCGGGCCGAACGGGGCGAACCGGGAAACCGGCCGCCGCATCTGCTCGTGCGTCTCGGCGGCAAGGTTCCCCGCACGCCCCACGACCAAGACGTGCCGCTGGAGATCCGGATGAAGCACGCGCTGGAGCGCAAATCGACACGCGGCCCCATGACCGCCCTCTACGCGAGAGCCGCCACGGAACTGAAGGAGGTGAACGAAGGGAAGTCCGCACTCTATCCCAAGCCCGCGAAGCCCTATCCGATCTTCAGCTACGACACCTTCCGCCGGGACTGCATCAAGGTGGAGGGCTCCGAGACGGTCGAGGCCAAGGACGGCGAGAAGGCCATGGAGAACACCATGCGCGGCGGCGGCAGACCTCTCACTGCTAGCCGCATCCTCGAAAAGGTCATCATCGATCACACCCGGCTCGATGCCTTCCTGGTCATCGATCCCGAACGTGACATCGTCGGGGGGCGTCCGTGGATCACCTTCGCCTTCGACGTGCACAGCCGCGCGATCCTCGCATGGGTCATCACCTTCCGGTCGCCGAGCTACTGGACGGTCTGCGAGACCCTGCGCCGGATGAACCTCCCCAAGAAGCCGCCCCCGGTGGAAGCGGAGCGTTACCCGATCCTGAAGCGGATCTGCGGAAAGGCCGGAGAACTGATCCTCGACAACGCCGCTGAATTCACGAGCCACGGTCTCGAGGACGCGGCCAAGAGCGGTTCGTTCTCGGTGCGCTTCTGCCCGGTGAGGCGGCCGCGCTACCGGGCCATCGGGGAGAGAGCCATCAAGACCATCCAGGAAAAGATGCTGGAGAACCTGCCCGGCCATTCGATGACCATCGATTATAACCGGCGCACGGAGCATGATGGAGAGGAACTGGCCGTCGCGACGCCGAACGAGATGGAAGCGCTCGCAAACAAGGCGACTGCCGAATACCACACGGAACCCCACGATGGTCTCTCCGACCAGCAGCCGGCGCTCGTCTTCCAGCGGTCGGCCAACAAGCACGGCATCGACGTGATGGGCGATGTGCGCCGCTTCACCTTGGAGACCTACGAAACCAAGCTCAACGTCAAGGTGACCAAGAGTGGCGTCAGGATCTTCGACGGGCTGCGCTACTACTCGCAGGACGGTTGCGCGCGCCTGATCGACAACAATCTCCGGTTCGAACCCCGTCGCCAGGCGCGTGTGGACGCGGTGGTCCACACCAAGATCAAGTTCGACCCCGAGAACATCGCCGTCATCCACGCGTGGGACAAGACCACGCGGAGCTACGTCGAACTCAGGTGCCAGGACGAAACCTACGCTGACGGAATGCCGCTCTGGTTCCACAAGGACCTGGTCGATCTCGCGAGGCGCGAAGCCACCGCTCCGCCGGAATCGAGCGCGCCCAAGCGTTCGAAGAGGAAGAAGGGCAACGGCGTGGAGACGGAGAGCGAGAACGGACTCCGTCGCCTGTCCGAGTTGGACGGTGAGATGGCGCCCCGCGGCTTCAACACCGAGGCCGAACGCCTCGCCGCTCGCGCACAGCGGATCGAGGCCATCCGGGCCATCGCGCCGGGCGCCCGTGCCAGGGAAAGGAAGACACTGGCGCAACTCTACGACATCCCGCGCGTGAGGGCCATCACCGGCAATCTCGTCAGCCTGGACACCGACTACTCGAAGACCGTCACCACGGACGACTTCATCTCGCACGACGTGTCGGCTCTGACCAACCTCGACGCGGAGATCCTCGCCGACAGGCCCGACAAGTCCGGGCCGCCCAAGCTGCGCAAGGCGCGCGACGATCGCCGCAGAGGCGGGCAGGCAGGTGACGGCGCGAAGGGCGCGCCGCAGCAGGATCAGATCGTGACGCCGAATCGCCGTCGTCGGGCACGCGGTTGAACCTTCACCCCGCCCGCGCGAGCGGGCGGGGACATCAGGAGATTATCATGTCCTCTCTCATGGATGAAGATTACCGGGACGATCCGGACCACGATGAAGCCGCCATCGTGTCTCTCGCGTCTGCCATCTCAGAAAGAGATGCGAAGGCGCAACTGCGGAAGCTCATAGCGACACGCCGCGTCACGGTGCGCGCCATACATCTTCCGTTCGCCGCCCAGCAGGATCTCGAAGACGCGCTCGATGAGGCGTGGTGTGGTGCGGTCGAACTCAGAAGCGCTGGATTGCCCCAGCCGGCAGTCCCGATCCTCGCCGACAGCTTCTCCGGCAAGAGCTCGGCAGCGAGGCATTACGTCAAGTCCATCATGGAGGGCCCGGACGTGGAACCGGGAACCATCCCCGTGGTCTACGTCAAACTCGATACCGACGGCACGGTCGGATCGCTCGCGGCCGACATCCTCCGCGGCTGCGGAGAGAAGCGACCGAACAGTCTTTCGGGGGAGAAACGTTGGGACCGTGCAAGACAGACCATCCGCAACAGGGGCGTGTATCTCCTCATACTCGACGAATTCCATCGCGCAGGCCGCCGCCCCACGATCAGTCCGGTGATCGCCGGGAAGATCCTCGACATCGTGGATGACGGAGACTGCGCATGTGCTTTCCTGGGAAAGACCTCTGCCGAGCAGGTCTTCGCATCGTGTCCGGACCTCAAGAACCGTCTGGATGCGCCGGTCCATATGCCGAGGTTGAGGTGGGTCAACGACAGCGCCGAATTCATGGCCTTCGCCGACGCCTTCGATCAGGCGCTGGTCGATGCCGATATCACCGATATCAAGTCCGGCTTCGGTGATGAAGACACGGCGAAGCTGCTGCTCGAAGCGTCCAACGGTCTCATCGGCCAGTTCAGCCGCATCATCGAAACCGCAGTCATCGCGATCACGCGCGACGGACAACAGGCGATCACCCGACAGGATCTCTCCGATGCCGTCGATGACTGGGCCATCGCCAACGGGCGCATCGGATACAACCCATTCACGCACGCAAAAGAAGAGCGATCCGCAGGCAAGGAGCCCGACGGAGCCGAGAACGCTAAGCCGGACAACTGCGAGGGCGAGGGATGAAGCCGCTCGATTCCTCCGAAGACGAATTCAGTTTCTACGACGATGAGTCTTTCAATGGTGCGGTTGCGCGCTGGGCGGCTGATGCATGGATCGAGCGGATGCTGGACGTCACCCGCGTGGCGGGGGTCGAATGGGGGCATGTCCAGACGGCGGCGGCGGCGGACGAGAAGGACATCCGTGCCCTCGCTGCGGAAATGGAGGTCGATCCCGACGAGCTGCTCAAGAGGGCGATGCCGAATATCGGGGCAGGAGCGGGCAACCGTGGCTTGACCACGTTCAACGGGCTGATCCTCCCGGTCACGTTGATAGAGAAGAAACGTCGTCGGTTCGCACCTGCCGCTCTTCGCGCGGCACCCTATCACCGAGCGCTCTGGAACATCCGTTTGTTCCCCTGCTGCCTCGAGACCGGCCAGATTCTTCTGGACCGATGTGGGAGCGAGGAGTGCGAAGGCAGGGCGCTGGGCTGGAGACAAACTCTGGGTATCGACAACTGCGAGTTCTGCATGACCGATCTGACCGCTTCGGAGACGGCGGAAATCCCTGTCGATCTGGTTGCACAGCTTCGCACCGTCGCTGACCTGTTCAGTCCAACGAGACGTGGCTCTGCACTTTCCTCGCTTCCTGCCGCAATCGCAGTGGAAGACGGTCAGGTGGCCATCGATCTCCTTCTTCGCCTTCTGCCGGTAGTCGATCCCTCGCTGCGTGCATTCCGCAATCGTCTACAGGACGCCGACCCTCTCGGTCTCGCAAAGGCGGTGGCCGCGAGCTGGAAGATGATTCGGAACTGGCCCCAGGGCTTCTCTGACCTCGTCACGCCGAAGGCCGCAGGCCGCGCCGAGAGGCACCGCGACGGCAACAGGGGCGAGACCATCCGCTTCCTGAAGGCCGGTCAGTCCAGTATTGTCTCGGCAGCGCTCGCAGGGATCATCGGTGATCTTCGCAAAGAATTCGACCTCAGAGGGGAAAAAGCGGAAGAGATCGCGCAGGAAATTCTCCCGATAAAGATGGTCGGGAGGATCCTCGGAATGGGGACCGCAGAGGTCGCGCAATTGCGCCGGGCCAAAGTTCTAAGCGCCAAGCTTGTTCTTGATGAAATGGGCAGGCTTCAGCCCATGTTCGATCGGCACGAGATCGAGAACATCGCGAAGGGCATATCCTTGCGGCTGGGCGTCGACTCCCTGGCCTGGAAGCTGGGAATGTCGCGGAATGGCGCCGAGCAGCTGGTCGAGACTGGTCTCCTCGAGCTTCTCCACCATCCCTTCTTCCTCGCAAGGTATGGCATACCGCAGGTGACTGAAGCATCGATCAATGCGGTGCTGGGCCGTCTTAATCGAGCTGCGGTCCTCGCAGCAGAAGACAAGCTGATTCCGCTTTCCACCGCCATCAAGGTCATCGGCGGAAAGCCGAAGCCTTGGGGCGCCATCTTCGGCAAGCTGCTCGATGGATCCCTTCCCTTCCGGATCGAGCCGGGCGCGAAAACCCCGGTCCGGCGAATCTTCATCAATCAAAAGGATCTGTCGATTATCGAAGGGTTGGGTGCGGTAAGGAATATACCGAACAGGATCGCGTTCTCGGACCTGCTTTCCAAAGCCGATGCTGGCGAAATACTCAATGTCGGTCCTCATGAAGTGACGGAACTGTTCGCGGACGTCCCCACAAGACATGGGGAACGAGCCAAGTGTCTTCCGATGGCAGATGTCATGAGCTTGGGTCGTCGACATATTACCTCGGCCGAACTCGGCCTGCGGCGCAATGTCAGCGTGCAGAAAGCATATCGCGATGCGCTGCTGTCAGGAGTGCCCTATCTCGGCCCGGCCGGCTTCTGCCGAGCATCCGCCGTCGCCAAGTTTCTAATATAACCCAGATTTCGTGACCCTTTGGGTAGGTGTTCGGCCAGGTAGATTGTGCCGCGCTGGATAACGCATAGGTGCAAAGGTTGCATATCCTCGTGGGGATAGGTGCAAGCTACCGCAAATCCTTAAGATGCAAATACTCTCTTCACCAGAAACGCAGCGCAACGTTAGTGCGACCGCACATAGCAAAAACCCGCAGGATTCTCGGATTTTTGGATTCACCCGACAGGAACGTGGTGGGCACCTTATGGCAGCTTCTGGGGCCGATTGCGGACTGTCGGCTTCAGACGCGATTGTAGCCAAAGCCGGCCTTCACCCGGCTCACGGGTATGATCAGAGCGAATGCGGTTCACCGATTATGACCTACCTCCATGGTCTCGGGACCCTAAATTCTGTCCGAGCGTCTTTCATCCTAGGTTGCGATCGCTTTCTGCTCATTGCGTGGGTTTGCAGAACACCAAAGACTGTTGTGAGCATTGAATTGCTGATCTAACCACACGCTCACGGGAGACGGATGCTGCACAATTGGTTGCCCTATTGCGGAAAAGCTCCAGATCCTGGGGGCTGGTTAACCAATTGGAATTTCGCACCCGAATTGGTCGCCTGCCTTCTGGTCGTGGTAGGG
>Ga0310345_10001468_pt1 | contig 26126 bp, 30 predicted proteins | sample HC15DNA20500_MG_FD_204667 | JGI IMG/M metagenome (GOLD analysis project Ga0310345, IMG submission 204667) | Marine microbial communities from station ALOHA, North Pacific Subtropical Gyre - HC15-DNA-20-500_MG | ecosystem: Environmental > Aquatic > Marine > Oceanic | place: Pacific Ocean: North... | reverse complement strand
TGGATGGCGATGCGGACGGGCAGGAAATCACGATCCATGATCAGGCCTTTGGCAGGAGGGCGAGGCGCAGCGCGAGTGCCGCGAAGATCGAGGCCGAGACGCGGCCCAGCCAGCGATTGAACCCCGCCGACCCGGCGAGGCGGCGGCCGACGCCGCCGGCGAGGACGCCGACCGCGCCGTTGACCACCAGGCCGCCCAGCGACAGCACCGCGCCGAGCGCCAGGAACTGCGGCAGCACCGGGCGGGCGGGGTCGGTGAATTGCGGCAGGAAGGCCAGCACGAAGAGGATCACCTTGGGGTTGGTGAGGTTGACCGCGAGACCCTGTCGAAAGGCGCGCGCCGGGCGCACGGCCGGGATCTCTGTCGCCGCGCCGTCGCCGCGCAGGGCCGTCGCGGCGAGCCAGAGCAAATAGCCGACACCGATCCAGCGGATCGCGTCGAACAGCCATGGCATCGCCGCCACGGCGGCGCCGAGCCCGAGCCCCGCCAGCGTCACGTGACCCATCACCGCCAGCCCGATGCCGGCATCGGCGGCCAGCGCCGCGCGCGGCCCGCCGCGCAGGCCTTGGCCCAGACAGAACATCATGTCGGCGCCCGGCGTCAGGTTGAGCGCGATCGCCGCCGGAAAAAATGCCAGCAGCACGATGGGATCGATCATGCCGTGCCTCCGTCGAGCCGTGTCTTCAGGGCCAGAAGATCGGCCCAGGCTTCGCGCTTGGCCACTGGGTTTGCGATCAGATGCGCGGGCGAGAAAATCGGCAGGGCCGGCCGGCCCGAAAGCTCGGTCCAGCGGCCGCGCAGACGGTGCAGCCCGCCGCCCTTGATCAGCGCGGCGCAGGCGACCGAGCCCATGATAACGACGACATCCGGATCGGCCAGCGCGACATGCCGGTCGAGGAAGGGCCGCATCATCGCGAGATCCTTGGGGTCGGGGGCGCGGTCGCCCGGGATCCGCCAGGGCAGCACCGGCGCCATGTAGACCGCGCGCTCCGCGTCGGGGGCCTCGGCGGAGAGACCGATGGCGGCGAGCATCCGCTCCAGCAGCACGGCGGCGGGGCCGGCCACCGGCGTGCCGGCGCGGTCCTCCTCGCGATGCGGCGGATCGAGCAGCAACATCACGCGGGCACCGGCCCGGCCGGCCGCGAAGACGAAGCTGCGCGCGCCGCGCCGCAAGTCGCAGGGTTCGAATCCCTCCATCGCGGCGGCGAGCGCTTCGAGATCGGGCGCGGCCTCGGCGGCGGCATGGGCCAGCGCCACCGGATCCGGCTCCTCGATGCGGACCGGCCCGGGGGCGGCAGCCGCGCCGGGTGCAGGGGTCATGGCAGGGCGGGTATCGGTGAGCGTATAGCGGTCGAGCGGCGCGTCGAGCATCGCCTCGTCCGCCCCCATCTCGATCTGCCAGTCGAGCAGCGCCCGCGCGCTCCAGTAATCCAGTGCCGATTCCATGGGGCGCAGGCTATGCCGGATCGCGCCGGGATGGCAGGGGGCGAATGGGCCCGATGAACGGTGCGCCGCCCCTGTTCATCTTTCTCCAAATACGCATGGCGACCGCCCCGACGCCGGCGCGCCGGCTCGGCCTTCCGGGTGCCTCAGCCGACGTTGTGACGTTCGATCCAGCCGCGCAGATCCTCGGCCTCGTGGCGCGCCTCGCGCAGCGCTTCCATGGCGGCGCGTAGCTCGGCCTCGGACTGCTTGAGCTGGCCGGTCAGCTCGGCCTCGCGCTCCTCCACATAGGAGATCGCCTGATCGCGCGTCTCCTCGGCTTCGTGCAGCGCCTGCGCCATTCGGTCCAGCTCACCGATATCGGCGCGGGTGACGCGGGTGAAGCGGTTCACCAGCCAGCTGGCGAACCAGCCTAGCGCGAAGGCGGCGAAGAGGATGACCGCCGTGGCGATGATGAACTCGGTTCTGTTCACGTCCCTGTCCCTACTCGTCTTCCTCGTCTGAGGGTCGTGCCCTCGGCCCGGTTCCGGGCTTTTCCATCGGCTGCGGCGCCGCGGCCGTATCGTCGTCCGTCCCGGTCTCGGCTTCCGTATCGGCCTCGCCATCCGCCTCCGCTCCGGCTTCGGTCTCGGCCTTGTCTTCAGTCCCGTCCTCGGTCGCGGCCTGCGCGCCTGAAAGGCGGAACTCGATACGGCGGTTGGCCTCGCGGCCCGCTGAGGTGCCATTGTCGGCGATCGGATCTGCTTCGCCATAGCCCACCGCGGTGAAACCCGCCACCGGTACGCGGGCGCGGCGCAGCGCCTCGACCACCGCGTCGGCGCGCTCCTGGCTCAGCTCGAGGTTCATCTCGTCGCGGCCCTGGCTGTCGGTATAGCCCGCCACCTCGATCTCGAGCTCCGGGCAGCGGCGCACGATCTCGGCGATGTCGTCGATCACCGGGCGCGCCTCGGCGGTGATCGAGGCCGATCCCGCGTCGAAGGTGATCTTGGTATCTGCGGTCACGAAGGCGATCTGGCGCAGGCATTCCTCGGGCGAGGGCAGGCCGGCGATCGGGTCGAGCTCCTCGCGATAGCTCACATCGATGTCGAACTTGGCGCCCTGGCCGAGCTTCTCGGCCATCAGCCCGGCGATGTCGGCGGCGGCGCTCTTGCGGCCGGTCAGCCCGCTGACCGCGACATTGTCCGGGCCGACGGCGAGGCGGCCCTCGGAGAGAAGCGACAGCGCGTCGAGACCGGTCAGCACCCGCACCGACCAGTCGCCCGGCAGCCCATCTGTCACCCGCGTCGCCACGGCGAGGCCGTCGCCGCCGAAGCGGGCCCGGGCGAAGTTCTCGACCGTGGTGCTGGCCAGCTGGTCGGGCAACCGGCCGCTCAGGCGCAGCGCCCCGTCCTCGGCGAGGACGGCGTTGAATTCGGGGGCGCCTTCGGGACGCGCCTCGGGCGCCTCCGGCAGCACCGCCTCGAGCGCGAAGAAGTCGGGCAACTCGGTTTCGAGCTGCGCCGCCACGCGGTCGAAAGCGGCGGCATCGGTGCCCTGCGCCGCGACCAGCGAGACGTCGGCATCCGAGAAGGTGACGCTGCCGCCGCCGATATCGGCCAGCGCGGCGATGGCGCGCGAGACCGCCTCGCCCCATTCATCCGATGGCACGCCCAGCCCAAGGATGCAGTCGATCTCGCCCGAGGCGCCGGCCGCCTCGGCAGCGGCGATGATGGCGGCTTGGGCTTCGGTGGTGTCGGCCGAGCAAGCGTCGAAGCGGGCGCCGTTCTCGTCGATCACGAAACGGGCGGTGAAGGGGGTGATCACCGGGCGGGGTGCCGAGATCCGCAGCGCCAGGCGCACGGTGTCGGGCTTGAGCCGCGCCAGCTCGCTCTCCAGCTTGCGCTGCGCCTCGGGGCTTTCCGAGATCGCCTCGACCCGGACCCGGCCGGGCCGCACCGAGAGCTTGGAATGCGGCAGCGTCTGCAACGCCCGGCCAGCATAGCGCAGCGCCGAAGCCCAGTGCTCGGGCACCGGGTGGTCCGCGACGTCGAGCAGGTCGGTCACCGGCAGCCCGTCGGCGGCGCGCTCCATCTCGGCGATCAGCGCCGCGCGGTCGGTACCGGCCGGGATCAGGCCGATCAGCGACACGCCGCTGTCGTTGCGCAGGATCTCGACGGCGAAATCGGGCGGCGGCGGCGTCTCGGCCTCGACCACCCGCATGTTGTCGATCACCCGGCTCGCATCCACCACGCCGCCCGCCGCCGACATTGCCCGGAACCGGATCGCCTCGGTCGGGGCAGCGCCTTCGATCACCACCTGCAGCCCGTCGGCCTGCACGCTGGCCCAGTCGTAGCCCTGCGCGGCGAGCGCGGCGCGGACCTCGCTGGCCGAGACATCCTCGACCACGGCGACGGCGGTGCGCGCGGCGATGACCGAGACTCCGCCGGCAAGGGCGAAGGCGGAAATGACGGCGGCGATCGGAGGGAGGCGCATCTGGGGTCCGGGTCTGTGGCGGCCCGCGCCTTCTAGAGCGCAGGGGATGCCAGATCAATCACAGCGCCAGGGCGGCGGCGGAAAACAGCACGGGCAGGAGCCCGGCATCGCGGTTCGAACGGAACAGCCGCAGCAGCCCGGCATTGTCGGCAGGATCGAAGCGCGCCAGTTGCCAGACCATGTGCCAGCCCATCGCCCAAGGCCCGCCCAGCGCCACCACCAGCGACAGCACCGACCGGTCCCGCGCGGCCAGCAGCACCGCGAGCCCCATCAGCAGCACCGTGGCCACCAGAAAGCCGCGCAGCCAGATCCGGGAGCGGTCGCCGAACAGGCGGGCGGTCGATTTCACGCCGATCAGTGCGTCGTCCTCGGCATCCTGATGCGCGTAGATCGTGTCGTAGAACAGCGTCCAGGCGATGCCCGATAGATAGAGCGCCACCGGCGCCCATGACAGCGACCCGGTGAGCGCCGCCCAGGCCAGCAGCGCGCCCCAGTTGAAGGCGAGGCCCAGAAATACTTGCGGCCACCAGGTGAAGCGCTTGGCGAAGGGATAGATCGCCACCGGCACCAGCGAGGCGACGCCGAGCCAGATCGCGGCCCAGTCGAAGGTGAGTAGGATCAGCAGCGACACCAGCGTCTGCGTCGCCATCCAGATCAGCGCCTGCACCACCCGCACCTGTCCCGAGGGGATCGGGCGAGAGCGGGTGCGCGCGACCGAGCCGTCGATATGTCGGTCGGTCACGTCGTTCCAGGTGCAGCCCGCGCCGCGCATCAGGAAGGCGCCCAGTGCGCAGCCGATGGCGATCCACGCGCCCTCGAGCCCGAAGCCGTCCATCGCGAGCGCCGCCAGCAGCAGCCCCCACCAGCAGGGCAGCAGCAGCAGCCAGGTGCCGATCGGTCGGTCGGCGCGGCTCAGCCGCAGATAGGGGCGGGTGCGGCGCGGCGCGAGGCGATCCACCCAATTGCCGCGCGGCGCATCCGCGACGCTGCCCTCTTCGGCCTCTGGCATCCGATCCGCCGCTTTCATATGGTCCGCCCCATGGCATCCAAGGTCCGGCTGTTTGTAGATCACCCTCTGGCCGAAGGGCAAACCGTTCCGCTGGAGGCGGCGCAGGCGCATTACCTCTCCGGGGTGATGCGCCTGCCCGCGGGCAGCGTCATTTCCGTCTTCGATGGGCATTCGGGCGAGTTCGACGCCACCATCGCGCAGGCCGGCAAGCGCGGCGGCACGCTGGAGATCGGCGCGAAGACAAAGCCGTTCATGCCACCGCCCGATCTCTGGCTGTGCTTCGCGCCGATCAAGAAGGCGCGCACCGACTTCATCGTCGAGAAGGCGGCCGAGATGGGGGCGGCGCGAATCCTGCCGGTGCTGACCGAGTTCACCAATTCCGAGCGGGTGCGGGTCGACCGGTTGCAGGCCCATGCCGTCGAAGCGGCCGAACAATGCGGCGGCACCTACGTGCCGCAGGTGGCCGAGCCGGTGAAGCTGGCGCGTCTGCTCGACGGCTGGCCCGGGGAGCGCAGGCTGATGTTCTGCGACGAGACGCTGGTGGGGGAAAGCGGGCGGTTGCCCGACTCCCCGGGGCCATGGGCGGTTCTGATCGGACCCGAGGGCGGGTTCTCGGACAAGGAACGGGCGCGGCTGCGCGGGCTGGAGGGAGCTCATCCCGTCAGCCTCGGGCCGCGCATCCTGCGCGCCGACACCGCGGCGGTCGCGGCTCTGACGCTCTGGCAGACCACGCTCGGGGACTGGCGGTGAGCCGCCCGGATCCCGGGCGCCCGGCCGTGGCCGGGCTTGCGTATTTGAAGAACAAAGTCGGGCAGGGCGATGGCTGATCTGCTGCGCCCGGAGGCGCGCGCGGCGCTGTGGCGTGGGCGCGAGGTGCTCGTCGGGCTGGTCCTTGCCGGGCTCGGGCTCTGGTGGGCGCTCGCGAGCTTCGGTATCCTGCAATGGCTGGGCTGGGGGCTTGCCGCGCTGGGTGCCGGACTGGTAATCGGTGGCGTGCAGCGCTGGCGTTTCCGGCAGGAGGGGCGGGGGCCGGGCCTCCTGAAGATCGACGAGGGCCGGGTCGCCTATATGGGGCCGCTGACCGGCGGCATGGTCGATCTCGACGAGGTCCGGCGGCTCAGACTCGACCGACGCGCGAAGCCGGCGCATTGGCTGTTGGAAACCGGCACCGAAGTTCTCGCGATCCCGGTCACCGCCGATGGGGCGGAGGCGCTGTTCGACGCCTTTGCGGCGCTGCCGGGGCTCAAGCGCGGCCGGATGATCGAGATGCTGAATGACGAGACGCGCGACGTGGTCACGATCTGGACTCGGCCGGCGCGGCTGACCGTGGTCTGATCTTCTGTGCGGCCGCGCATGGCCGGCCCGCGCGAAACCGGGTGTCGGCTCCATTGACTTATGGCCCCATGCGCGACACCTGTAGCCCCGCCTCGCGAGATAGGAGCCAGCGCCATGTCCATCCCTCAATCCGGCGGCGGGCCGATCGAGCATCATTCCCAGCTCGCCGAGTATCTGGCCAAGGGCTGCAAGCCCAAGAGCGACTGGCGCATCGGTACCGAGCACGAGAAATTCGGCTATTGCCGCGACAGCCTCAAGCCTCTGCCATATGACGGTCCGCGCTCGATCCGCGCCATGCTGGAAGGGCTGCGCGACCGCTTCGGCTGGAGCCCCGTGGAAGAGCAAGGCAAGCTGATCGGGCTGGAGCGCGATGGCGCCAATATCAGCCTTGAGCCGGGCGGGCAGTTCGAACTGTCCGGCGCGCCGCTCGAGACGATCCACCAGACCTGCGACGAGGTGAACAGCCACCTCGCCGAGGTGAAGAGCGTGGCCGACGAGATCGGTGTCGGTTTCATCGGGCTCGGCGCCGCGCCGGAGTGGTCCGAGGCCGAGATGCCGATGATGCCGAAGGGCCGCTACCGGCTGATGACCGATTACATGGACCGGGTCGGCACCCATGGGAAGCAGATGATGTATCGCACCTGCACGGTGCAGGTGAATCTCGACTTCTCCTCCGAGGCGGACATGGTCAAGAAGCTGCGCGTCGCTCTGGCGTTGCAGCCGGTGGCGACCGCGCTCTTCGCCAACTCGCCCTTCTTCGAAGGCAGGCCCAACGGCATGAAGTCGTGGCGCTCGCGGATCTGGCGCGGGCTCGACGATTCACGGACCGGCATGCTGCCCTTCGCCTTCGAGGAAGGCATGGGCTTCGAGCGCTACGTCGAGTGGGTGCTCGATGTGCCGATGTATTTCGTCTATCGCGACGGCAAGTACATCGATGCGCTGGGCCAGTCGTTCCGCGATTTCCTGCGCGGCGAACTGCCGGCCCTGCCGGGCGAGAAGCCGACCCTGTCGGACTGGGCCGATCACCTAACCACGGTGTTCCCCGAGGCAAGGGTCAAGAAGTTCATCGAGATGCGCGGCGCCGATGGCGGCCCGTGGCGCCGGCTCTGCGCGCTGCCCGCCTTCTGGGTCGGGCTGACCTACGACCAGGGCGCGCTCGACGCGGCGTGGGACCTGGTGAAGGGCTGGGACGCCGATACCCGTGAGGCCCTGCGCGTCGCGGCTGCCGAACAGGGGTTGCAGGCGAAGGTCGGCGGGCTCTCGATGCACGATCTGGCGCGGCAGGCGGTCGAGATCGCCGAGGCCGGTCTCAAGGCCCGCGCCCGCCCGGGCGCCGGTGGCCTCGTACCGGACGAGACGCATTTCCTCAACGCGTTGAAGGAAAGCGTGGAGACCGGGCGCACCCCCGCCGACGAGCTTCTGGCGGAGTATCATGGCGAATGGGGCGGCGATCTGAGCCGGATCTACGCGGCGCATTCCTACTGAAACTGGTGGGCCGCATCCTCGGGGACGGCCTCAGTTCAGGAGCGGAAATCCGTGGGTGGCGCTGCGCCGGTCGAGGGCGCGGCGCTGCGCGATCGCGTCGTTGTGGCGACGGATCATGGCCGGGAGCCGCGGCAGGTCGATCAGCAGCCAGATCGCGGTGACCGACAGGCCGACGATGGTGACGGCGAGCATCAGCATCATCGCGGCCGAGCCCTTATGGCCCATGTAGAAGCGATGCGCCCCGAACGGGCCGAGAAACAGCGCCAGCAGCAGTGCCGTGGACAGCGCCTTGGTTCCGTCAGGGGTCTCCGCATCCGTTTGCTGGGCGTTGTCCGTCATCTTTTGCTCGATCCGCAGGCATCATTCTTGGGCGTCGCCATCGGCGCGCCGCGGCGACCATCACCGCTCGGTGGGGGAGATGCAATTCCCGCGTGGGAAACAGGCTATTTCGCGCCGATCCGCGGCTCGGTGCCGGCGCGAAGCCGCGCGATGTTGGCGGCGTGGCGGGCATAGAGGATCATCGCCAGAACGAGGCTCAGCAGCACGATTCGCCCTTCGCCCAGAAGCAGCGAGTAGAGCGGCGCAAAGCCCGCCGCGAGCAGCGCCGCGAGCGAGGAGTAGCGAAAGGCGAAGGCCACGAGCAACCAGGTGGCGCAGGCCGCGAGGCCCACCGGCCAGCTCAGGGCGATCAGCAGACCGAGGATCGTCGCCACCCCCTTGCCGCCGCGAAACCGCAGCCAGACAGGGTAGCAATGCCCGGCGAAGGCCGCAGCCCCGGCGATCTGCGCCGCGTCCTCGGCGGCGAAGATCCGCGCGAGGATCACGGCGGCGATCGCTTTGCCCGCGTCGAGCAGCAGCGTCGCGATGGCGGCGGCTTTCGAGCCGGTGCGCAGCACGTTGGTGGCGCCGATATTGCCCGAGCCGATGGCCCGCACATCGCCCAGGCCCATGGCCCGGGTGATGATGAGGCCGAAGGGGATGGAGCCCAAGAGGTAGCCGATCACCGCCCAGAGGATAAGCAGGGCGGTCGTGGTCTCCATCAGCGGCATCAGCGGGTCTCCGTCACGCTCCGACCTGCAACCCAGGTCCCGAGGACCTTGCCTTCCAGCCGGGCCCCGTCAAAGGGGGTGTTGCGCGATTTCGAGCGGAGTGTGGCCCGATCGAGTACGAATGGCGCATCGGGGTCGAACCAGACGAGGTCCGCGGGCGCGCCCTTGGACAGCCGACCCGTTTCCAGCCCCAGCCGCTTCGACGGGTTGAGCGACAGCGCCCGGAACAGGCCCGGCAGGTCGATCACCCCGCCATGCACCAGCCGCATCGAGGCGGGCAGCAGCGTTTCCAACCCCACGGCGCCCGAGGCCGCCTCCTCGAAGGGCAGGCGCTTGCTTTCCTCGTCCTGCGGCGTGTGCATCGAGCACAATATGTCGATGAGGCCGGAGGACAGCGCCTCGCCCACCGCCATGCGGTCCTCCTCGGCGCGCAGCGGCGGCTTGAGCTTGAAGAAGCTGCGGTAGTCGGCGACGTCGAGCTCGTTCAGCGTCAGGTGATGCACCGAGACGCCCGCCGAAATGTCGAGGCCGTTGTTCTTCGCCCTCTCCAGCGCCGGCAGGGCGCGGGCGGTGGTGATCTGGTCGGCGTGATAGCGCGCCCGCGTCATCTCCAAGAGCGCGATGTCGCGGTCGAGCGCCATGCGCTCCGCCATCGGTGACACACCCGGCAGGCCACGCAGCGAGGCGAACTTGCCGGAGGTCACGACGGCGCCGTTCGACAGGCCCGGCTCCTGCACATGCGCCATCACCAGCGCATCCAGCGAACGCGCATAGGTCAGGGCGCGCGAGAACACCTTGGTGTCGGTGACGACCCGGTCGCAATCGGTGAAGGCCACCGCGCCCGCGTCGCGCAGAAAGCCGATCTCGGTCATCTCGCGACCCTCGCGGCCCTTGGTGAGGGCGGCCATCGGCAGCACTCGCACCGGGCTGTCCTCGCGGGCGCGGCGCACCACGAATTCCAGCGTCTCGGGCGTGTCAATCGCGGGCAGGGTGTCGGGGCGGGTGACGATGGTGGTGACGCCGCCCGCCGCCGCGGCACGCCCGGCCGAGGCGAAGCTCTCCTTGTGGCGCTCGCCGGGCTCCGAGACCTTGACCCCGAGATCGACGATGCCCGGGGCGAGGCAATGGCCGCGGCAGTCGATCACCTCGGCCGCCTCGGGCAGTTCGCCGCCCTCGATCACCGCCTTGATGCGGCCGTCCTCGACCAGCAGCGCACCGCGCGTCTCGCCACGCTCGGGGTCGATCAGCCGGGCATTGGTGAAAAGGATGCTCATGCCATCACTCCGGTCTCTTGCCGCGCCGCGCGCGCGTTGCGCGCCAGAAGATCCATCGCCGCCATGCGCACCGCGACGCCCATCTCGACCTGTTCCTGGATCACGCTGCGATTGATGTCGTCGGCGATTGTGCCGTCGATCTCGACGCCTCGGTTCATCGGTCCCGGATGCATCACGATGGCGTCGGGCTTGGCATGCGCCAGCTTCGCGGCATCGAGCCCGTAGCGGTGGAAATACTCGCGTTCCGACGGGATGAAGCCGCCGTCCATGCGCTCCTTCTGGAGCCTGAGCATCATCACCACGTCGACGTCCCGAAGCCCTTCTTCCATGTCATCGAACACCTCGACGCCGAACTCGGCCACGCCCGAGGGCATCAGGGTGGGGGGCGCGATGAGCCGGATGCGATTCTCCATCTTGCCCAGCAGCATGATGTTCGAGCGCGCGACGCGGCTATGGGCGATGTCGCCGCAGATCGCGATCGACAGGCGGTGCAGCCGTCCCTTGGCGCGGCGGATCGTCAGCGCGTCGAGAAGCGCCTGCGTCGGGTGCTCGTGCCGCCCGTCGCCCGCGTTCAGCACCGAACAGTTGACCTTCTGCGCCAGCAGGTCGACCGCCCCGGAGTTCGGGTGCCGCACAACTAGCAGATCAGGGCGCATCGCGTTCAGCGTCAGCGCCGTGTCGATCAGCGTCTCGCCCTTCTTCACCGAGCTGGCTTGCATCGCCATGTTCATCACGTCGGCCCCGAGCCGCTTGCCCGCGATCTCGAAGCTGGCCTGGGTGCGGGTCGAGTTCTCGAAGAACATGTTGATCTGGGTCAGCCCCGCCAGCACGTCGCGCGGGGCCCGGCCCTGCCGGTTCAGCTCGGCATAATGCTGGGCGGTGTCGAGAAGCTCGGTGATCTCGGTGGGGTGCAGGGGCTCGATCCCGAGCAGGTGGCGGGCGCGGAAGGTCATGTCAGGGGCTCCGGATGCTGCGCGCGCCTTATAGGGCCGGGGCGGCCCCGGGGTAAAGCGGCGCACCCCGTCCCTGCCTATCCCCCGAGGGTCGAGAGAGCGATGCCGCAGGCCGAGCAGACCGCCAGCGTCAGCGGCACGCCCCGGTGCCAGCGCAGCAGGAGCAGCGCCGCCACCAGCACGATCAGGGCGCTGCGCCAGTCGAGGCTGGCCCAGTCGGGCAGCGCCAGCTCGACCGCTCCGGCGCGCATTGTCCCGATCCTTTCGAACAGGACGTGCAGGCCGAACCACACCGACAGGTTGGCGATCACCCCGACCACCGCCGCCGTCACCCCCGCCAGCGCCGCGCGCAGCACCGGCCGGGCCGAGATCGCGTCGATCCACGGCGCGCCGGCGAAGATCCACAGGAAACAGGGCGCGAATGTCGCCCAGAGCGTGACCAACGCGCCGCCCAAGCCCCAAAGCAGCGCCCCGCCACCCTCGGGCGCGGCCCGGTGCCCGGCGAGAAAGCCCACGAATTCGGTCACGAGGATCAACGGGCCGGGCGTGGTTTCGGCCAATCCCAGCGCGTCGAGCATCTCGCCGGTGGTAAGCCAGCCTTGCGTGGCGACCGCCTCCTGGGTCATGTAGGCGAGCACCGCATAGGCGCCGCCGAAGGTGACCGTGGCCAGCACCGAGAAGAACCGCGCCATCTCGCCGAAGACCGGCGGGGCGATCGCGGCCACCGCGAGCAATGGCGCGGCCCATAGCGCAAGCCATGTGGCCGCGGTTCGGATCGTGGCGCGGACCGGCCGGGCGGGTCCGCCGCCGGGCGATGCGATGGCCGGGCGGGGCCGCGTCTCGCCGTCCCGCAGGCGCAGCGCGCCCCAGACCGCCGCTGCGGCGATCACGAGCGGGTAGGGCACCGCGAAGACGAAGAGCGCGACGAAGGCCAGCGCCGCGATGACGAGGGCCTCCGTGCCGATCAGGGCGCGGCGGGCAACGCGCAGCAGCGCCTCGATCACGATCACCAGCACCGCCGCCTTGACGCCCATGAACAGCGCCGCGGTGAGGGGCAGCGCGCCGAACCGGACATAGAGCGCCGCGAGGCAGGCGATCACCACCGCGCCGGGCAGCACGAAAAGCCCGCCGGCGATCAGCCCGCCGCGCACCCCGTGCATGCGCCAGCCCGCATAGGTGGCGAGCTGCATCGCCTCGGGGCCGGGCAGCAGCATGCAAAACGACAGCGCGTCGAGATACTGCCTCTCGGTGAGCCAGCGCCGTTCGTCGACGACCATCCGGTGCATCAGCGCGATCTGCGCCGCCGGCCCGCCGAAGGAGAGGATTCCGATACGCCACCAGACGCGCGCCGCCTCGGCGAGGGTCGGGGCCGCGCCTGAGGCCGGGGCCCCGGAAGCGGGCGACAGCCCGCTCGTCATGACGGCCGCACGGCGGCGGCGGGCCAGTCATGACCCTCCTCCGTCGCGTCCCGTGCCCAGCGGTACAGGGCGTCGTAGAGCGTCATCCCGGCCTCGAGCTGCGCCAGGTCGTCGCGATACATGCGCGACAGGCCGAGCGATAGAGCCAGCAGACCCGCCGCCTCGGGCGCAAGGTCGTGCCGGTTCGTGTCGGCACCCCGAACGATGGTCGCAACCCGCTCCAGCGGCGCGCTTTGCAGCCCGAAGGCGTCGAGGACGGCGTCGAAGGAACAACGCTCCCCCGCATGGGTCAGCCCCGCCCCTTCGATGTCGAAGGGGACGGCGCCGAACCTCTCCGCCACCAGCGCCACATCCTCTGGCGGCACGAACAGGAAACGGGCGCGCGGATCGACGAAGCGCCGCACCAGCCAGGGGCAGGCGATGCGGTCGATCTTGGGCCGATGCCGGGTGATCCAGAGGCTGCGCCCCTCGGCATCGGGGGCGGGCAGGGCGGCGGCCGCGACCATCGGGGCACCGGCGTCGCGCCAGGCGATCTGCCCGCCTTCGAGCACTTCGCAGGCCACGCCTTCGATACGCAGCAGCGCGGCCGCGCCTTGCGAGATCTTGCGGCCCTTCTGGCAATAGACGACGGCGCGGCGCTGGCGCAGCGCCGGTACAAGCGTCGCGACCTCGGCAAAGCGGTGCCGGAACGCGCCCGGGATCAGCCGCGGATCGGCGGCGAAATCTTCATCGGTGCGCAGGTCGATCAGCGTGGGCGCGTCGGGCGTACCGACGAGCCGCATAAGCTGTGGCACGGTGATTTCGGTGGGTGAGGGCATCTGGCATCCTTTCCCGGCCGGGGGCGGCCGTGCGGCAGGTCGAACCTGCCGGTCCAACGTGACGAGGATGCGAAACGGTGGCCTGAGCCTCACGAGGCGTCCGCGAGCCCCTTGGGCCAGATGATCGCAGAGCCGGCGCGCTGTCGCAAGTGCCCGGCCCCGGTGAGGCGGTCCCGGGGCGCGACCCTCAGCCGGCCTCGGCCGTGAGGCTGCGCGCCAGATCTAGAGCGACCCGCCGGTGCTGCGCCGCCTCGGTACCCTCGTCGCCGGGCACCACCACGATGCCCTGCGCCAGCGGGCGCAGCGCCTCGATCATCGCCGGGGTCACGAAGAGCGGGTCGTGGCCGAGACGCCCGTGGCCCAGCCGCCGCGGCAGCGCCACCAGTGTTACCGGCACCTCGATGCGATCGAACAGGCCGCGCATCCGCATGCTCCAGGCGGCGCGCAGTTCGTCGCGTACCGCGTCGAACCGCCCCGGATCCTTGCGGTGCAGGGTTTCGAGCATGTGGCGCACGAAGCAGAAATCGGTGAAGTCGATCTCCGGGTAAAGGGCGCGCAGCTTGGCCGAGGCCCGCAGGAAGCGGTCGTTGCGGCGCGGGTGCACGGTATAGAAGCGATTGCCCAGCCCCTGCGCCCCGGTGAGCTGCAGCACCACCCGATCGGCGCCGTTGCACAGCGCCAGCAGCGTCGAGTCGCCGAACAGCGCCCCGGGCCCGGCGTTCAACGTCCCGAGATTGACGCAAGGAAGGTTCAGCTCCTGCTCCAGCAGGGCTGGAAAGGGCTGCGCCAGCTCCGGACCGAAGGTCTCGGTGCCGCCCGCGCAGGCGATATAGGCCCGGTCGAGCCGTCGCAGCGGCGCTCTTACCTCAAGCCGCGAATTTCCGTAGCGGCCGCGCATGATCCGCAGGCCGGCCAAGCCGATCGTTTCGTGCCTCATGGTGCACCCCAACCCATTTTCCCGCCGAGGATCAGAGCAGGAAAGGCTTGCCAGACCGCTAAGCGCCCTCCGGCGCTTGTGAGCGGGGCGGCTGCGGACCTATGGTGCGGCCGAATCGGGAGAAGGAACTGGCAGATGGCGATCGAGAAGGTGGGCGTTGTGGGCGCGGGGCAGATGGGCAACGGCATCGCCCATGTCTTTGCGCGGGCGGGCTACGAGGTGGTGCTGACCGACATCAGCGCCGAGGCGCTGCAACAGGCGGTGGCGCTGATCGGGCGCAACCTCGACCGGCAGATTTCCAAGGGAACGCTGAGCGAGGCCGAGAAGTCCGAGGCGCTGGGCCGGATCTCGACCACGCAGACCCTGATCGATCTGGGTCCCTGCGACCTGATCATCGAGGCCGCGACCGAGCGCGAGGCGGTGAAGACCGCGATCTTCGAGGAGCTGGTGCCGCATCTGGCGCCGCACACGATCCTGACCTCGAACACCTCGTCGATCTCGATCACCCGGCTCGCCTCGCGCACCGACCGGCCCGAGAAGTTCATGGGCTTCCACTTCATGAACCCGGTGCCGGTGATGCAGCTGGTGGAGCTGATCCGCGGCATCGCCACCGACGACGAGACGTTCCGCGCCTGCCTCGATGTGGTCGAGCGGCTCGGCAAGACGGCGGCGACCTCCGAGGACTTCCCGGCCTTCATCGTCAACCGCATCCTGATGCCGATGATCAACGAGGCGGTCTACACGCTTTATGAGGGGGTGGGCTCGGTGTCCTCGATCGACACCTCGCTCAAGCTCGGGGCGAATCACCCGATGGGGCCGCTGGAGCTGGCCGATTTCATCGGGCTCGACACCTGCCTCGCGATCATGAACGTGCTGCATGACGGGCTGGCGGACACCAAGTACCGGCCCTGTCCGCTGCTGACGAAATACGTCGAGGCGGGCTGGCTCGGCCGCAAGACCAAGCGTGGCTTTTACGATTATCGCGGCGAGACGCCGGTGCCGACCCGCTGAAGCGGGCAAGGTCTGAGGTCTTCGATGCGGAAGGGGAGGGGGGCTTCAGCCCCCTTCGCCGAAGCAGTCCGCGACCAGCGCCTCGATCGCATCGGCGAGACGCTCGGCCTCGGCGCCCGAGGTTTCGACGTCGATCCAGGTGCCGCGCGAGGCGGCGAGCATGAGAAGCCCCATGATGCTGTCGCCGGTGGTCGAGAGACCGTCCCGGCTGACCGTCGCCTCGGCGTCGAAGGATTCGACGGTTTCGGCGAGCTTGGCGGAGGCGCGGGCGTGCAAGCCCTTTACGTTGATGATCTGCAGGCGTCTCGAGGTCGTCATGTTCCGGTACGTGTCTCCGTCTGCAGTCCTGCATCGACGATCAGGCTGTCGATGTATTTGCGCCCCGCCGTGAGCGCCGCGCGCACCGCCTCGGGGACGGTCTTGCCGCGCGACTTGGCGAGCTTGATGAGCATGGGGAGGTTGGCGCCGTAGAGAATCCGCCGGTCCGAGACTGAGCAGGCCCTGAGCGACAGGTTCGAAGGCGAGCCGCCGAACATGTCGGTCACGATCACCACCCCGTCGCCGGTATCGACGCTGTCGGCGGCGACGCAGATCTCCTCCTGCTTGGCGGCGCGGTCGTCGTCGGGCAGGATGGTGATGGCAATGACGCCGGTCTGATGGCCCACGACGTGTTCCACGGCGGCGAGATATTCGCGTGCGAGCCCACCATGGGCCACGATGACGATTCCGATCACGCGACTTGTCCCCGTACGGTCGTCGGGCTCCCCGTCCCGGCGCGGCGTTCCAGCTCCCTGTGACGTTTAGACACCTGCCATCCCTCCTTCGCAAGGGCCTTGGCCAACCGTTCGGTCACGGCGACCGACCGGTGTTGCCCGCCCGTGCAGCCGAAGCCGATCGACAGATGCGTCTTGCCCTCGGCGTGATAGGCGGGAAGCAACGGTATCAGAAAATCGCACATCGAGGTGAAGAAGTCGTCAAAGCGGGGATCGCCCGCGACATGCGCATCGACGGCGGCGTCGCGCCCGTCCAGCGGCCGCAGTTCCGGTTCCCAATGCGGGTTGCGCAGGAACCGGCAGTCGATCACCAGGTCGAGCCCGCGCGGCAGGCCGCGCTTGTAGGAAAAGCTGTGCAACGTCACTGCCAGCGTCCGTCCCTCCGGCGGCGCGAACCAGCGCTCGATCTCGGCTCGCAGATCGTGCGGCGACAGGCCGGAGCTGTCGAGCAGCACGTCGGCCCGGGCCCGCACCGGTACCAGCAACTCGCGTTCCCGGGCGATGCCGGCCGCCGGGCTGTCTGCCGGTGCCAGGGGGTGGCGGCGCCGCGTCTCGGAGTAGCGCTGCACCAGCACGTCCTCGTCGCAGTCGAGATAGAGTACCTGGAGCGCCAGCTCCGGGCGCTGCGCCAGCCGGTCGATCGCGTCGATCAGCGCGTCGGTCGTGAAATCGCGGTTGCGCACGTCGAGCCCGAGCGCGAGCGGATGCGACAGCGGCGGCCCCTCGAGCAGTCGAGGCAGCAGCGACAATGGCAGATTGTCGATCACCTCGAAGCCGAGATCCTCGAGCACGTTGATCGCGGTGGTGCGCCCGGCGCCGGACGGGCCGGTGACCAGCACGAGGTTCTGGCGCCCCTCATCGGGCGCGCGGGACCGGGAACCGGCCGGGGCAAGGGCTAGGGCAGGGTCGGGTATCATGGCTCTCTCCGTCCTGCCTTGAGATACTGCAGGATCGCCGGCGCGAAATGGCCTGTCCCAATGTTGTGAAGCAAAGGGAGGGAACAGCCCAGATAGGTGACGCAACGTTTCGGGGGGAGACGTTCGGTCTCGGGGCGGTCGAGCGCCACCGCGAGGCACGGCGCGGCGGGACCGACGGGCCGCGCTTCGAGCAGCCCGACGCCGCGCGCCTCGATCAGCCCGGCGATCGCGGCGGGGCAGGTGGCGCGCAGCCCGCCATCGGCGCCGACATAGACCAGAGTGCGGTCGTCGGCCACGAGATCGCAGCCATAGGCCATCAGCTCAAGAGCGAGTGCGGACTTCCCGCTGCCCGACGGGCCGGTGATCAGCACCCCACGCCCCTGCCATGCGACACAGCTCGCATGGAGGGAGAGAGGCGCCGTCCCGGTCAGATCGGAAGACCCACGACGAAGCGGGCGCCCAGCGGCTCCGAGGTCGGATCGGCCTCGGTCGGCCGGATGTTCTCGGCCCAGATCACGCCGCCATGCGCCTCGACGATCTGCTTGGAGATGGCGAGGCCGAGGCCGGAATTGTTGCCGAACTGCTGCTCGGGGCGCTCCGAATAGAAGCGCTGGAAGATCTTGGTCAGTGCCTCTTCGGGGATGCCGGGGCCGGTATCCTCGACCACGACGAGCACCCGGTTCTCGCGCTGGCGTGCCCAGATCCGGATCGCGTCGCCATCCTCGCAAAACGAGATGGCGTTGGTGATGAGGTTGACGAAGACCTGCGCCAGCCGCCCCTCGAGGCCCTGGATGTGGATCGGTCGCGACGGCAGGTCGGCGATGAAGTCGATGCCCTTCAGTGCGGCTTCGCGGCCGAGGAAATCGTTGAGGTTCGACAGCATCTTCAGCAGGTCGAAGCTCTCCTCTTCCTCCTTCACCAGCTCGGCGTCGAGCCGCGAGGCGTTGGAGATGTCGGAGACCAGCCGGTCGAGCCGGCGTACGTCGTGCTCGATGACGTCGAGAAGCTTTTCACGGTGATCCTCGCGCTTGACCACGCGCAGGCTTCCCACGGCCGAGCGCAGCGAGGCCAGCGGATTCTTGATCTCGTGCGCCACGTCGGCGGCGAACTGCTCGTTGCCCTCGATCCGGTCGTAGAGCGCGGCTACCATGCCCCTGAGCGCCGCCGAGAGGCGGCCGATCTCGTCGGGCCGGGCGGTGAGGTCAGGGATCCGCACCTTGGTGGGGGCGAATTTGCGGGCGTTGCGGTCGCGCCCGGTCTCGGCGGCGGCGGCCAGCTCGGAGAGCGGGTTGGCGATGGTCGAGGCAAGGACGAGGCTGAGCCCGATCGAGACCAGCATGCCGATGACGAACATCTGCAGCACCTGCTCGCGCTCGCGCCGCACCAGCGCGTCGATCTCGCCCGCCGCCGAGGTGACGGCGACCACGCCGACGGCGCGGCGGCCCTGCTCGATCGGCGTCGCCACCGCGAAGATGGTGCGGCCCTGCGCGTCGGTCCGGGTCTGCACCGCGGTGCCGCCAGCCAGCGCCGGCGACACCAGCGCCCGCGCCGCGTCGGCGGTGCCGAAGGCGGGGGGCGGGGCGCTCGCGGGCGACAGCAGCCCGGCCAGCGCCTCCCATCCGGAATTGAGCAGATCGGTCAGCACCGTGCCGCCGGTCCCGAGGTCGAGCCCGCTCACCGCCTCCCGGCCCTGCGCCGCGGTCTCGCCGGCGAGCTGGCCCGAAGCATCGAAGACCCGCAGCTCGATGCCGTCGCGCAGATCGAGCGCCGCGAGGCTCGCCTCGACGTCGATTCCGTCGCCGGTGATCAGGTTGACCGGTGCGCCGGCGGGCAGCTGCACTTCGAACAGATCGGCGATTAGCTCGGCCTGGCTCACCAGCGACGAGGCACGCTGGAAGGCGAGGTTGTCGCGCGACGGCGCGAGATAGAGCATTCCCGCGACCAGTAGAAGCAGGGCAATCAGGTTGAAGGTGATGATCTTGCGCGCAAGCGGCGAGCGGTTGAGCTGCACCAGCCGGCGGCGGCGGCGCGGCCGCTCGGCCCCGTTTTCGGGTGTGACCCAATCCTCGCCCAGCAGCACCCGCTCGCGCGTTTCGGACCCGCCGCGGGCGGCGCGCCGGACCGAGTTCAGGTCCCGCACGTCGATCTTGGGGGCGGCGGTCATGATGCGCTCATGCTCCGGGACGACCTCTCTTATTCCTCGTTGTAGCGATAGCCGATGCCATAGAGGGTTTCGATAGCCGAGAAGTCGGGATCGGCGTTGCGCATCTTCTTGCGCAGCCGCTTGATGTGGCTGTCGATGGTGCGGTCGTCCACATAGACCTGATCGTCATAGGCCACGTCCATCAGCTGGTCGCGGCTCTTGACGAAGCCCGGGCGCTGCGCGAGCGCCTGCAGCAGCAGGAACTCGGTCACGGTGAGTGACACGTCCTTGCCCTTCCAGGTCACGGCGTGGCGCAGCGGGTCCATGGTGAGCTGGCCGCGCTCCATCACCTTGTTCTCCTCGGTGACCTCGACGGTCTCGCCCGAGATCGCTTCCTGGCGGCGCAGCAGCGCCCGGATGCGCTCCACCAGCAGGCGCTGGCTGAAGGGTTTCTTGACGTAGTCGTCGGCGCCCATGCGCAGGCCGAGCACCTCGTCGATCTCGTCATCCTTGGAGGTGAGGAAGATCACCGGCATCTGCGTCTTCTGGCGCAGCCGCTGCAGCAGATCCATGCCGTCCATGCGCGGCATCTTGATGTCGAGCACGGCCATGTCGGGCAGCTTCTTGTTGAAGGCGTCGAGCGCCATCTGGCCGTCATTGTAGGTCTCGACCTCGAAGCCCTCGGCTTCGAGCGTCATCGACACCGAAGTCAGGATGTTTCGATCGTCATCCACCAGCGCGATTCTCGACATCGAAATCCCTTTCCTGCTCGGATTCTCTTCTTGGACCTTGCTTTGTCATCCCGGTTTGACCCTCGCAGATCAAGGGCGGACAGCGAATCGTGGCCCTGAAGACGCCTTATTTGTGCCGAAATGGAATAACCAATGGCTAAAATGCCTCACCTTTTCGACCTCTCTAAAGCGCTCCTGCCCTAGCGGCAGGCGCGGCGGCGGGGCGGTTGCGCTAACAGTCCGGCTGGTTGCGCTAACTGGATGGCCGCCTTGGAAATCATCGTGTTAAGCCCTTTGCACCGGGTCGGAAGGCGACCCCGATCAAAGGAGCCGGTCAGATGCAGCATGGACGCGTGAACCCCGAAATGACGCTCGAGGCGCAGGGGGTCTCCGGACTGGGCGAGGTCTATTACAACCTCACCGAGCCGCAGCTGATGCAGGCGGCGATCCGTGCGGGCGAGGGCAAGCTGGGTCAGGGCGGTACGCTGCTGGTGACCACCGGCCAGCACACCGGCCGTAGCCCCAAGGACAAGTTCGTGGTCCGCTCGGCCACCACCGAAGACACGATCTGGTGGGAGAACAACGCCGCGATGGAGCCCGCCGCCTTCGCGACGCTCAAGGCCGACATGCTGGCGCATCTCGCGGGCCGCTCGATGCATGTGCAGGACCTCTATGCCGGGGCCGACCCGGCGCATCGTATCGACGTGCGCATGGTGACCGAGCTGGCCTGGCACGGGCTGTTCATCCGCCACCTGCTGCGCCGCCCCGAGCGCGCCGAGCTGGACGGCTACGTGCCGGAATACACCGTGATCAACGCGCCGAGCTTCCGCGCCGACCCCGAGCGCCATGGCTGCCGGTCCGGCACCGTGATCGCGATCGATCTCGACCAGAAGATGATCCTGATCGGCGGCACCGAATACGCGGGCGAGAACAAGAAGGCGGTGTTCACGCTGCTGAACTACCTGCTGCCCGAGAAGGGCGTGATGCCGATGCACTGCTCGGCCAACCACGCGCCGGGCAACCCGGTCGATACCGCCGTCTTCTTCGGCCTGTCGGGCACCGGCAAGACCACGCTCTCGGCCGATCCGTCGCGCGTGCTGATCGGCGATGACGAGCATGGCTGGTCGGATCGCGGCGTCTTCAACTTCGAGGGCGGCTGCTACGCCAAGACGATCTCGCTCTCGGCCGAGGCCGAGCCCGAGATCTATGCCACCACCCGCAAGTTCGGCACCGTGATCGAGAACATGGTGCATGACGAGGACACGCTGGAGCTCGATTTCGAGGACAGCTCGCTCACCGCGAACATGCGCTGCGCCTACCCGCTGCACTACATCTCCAACGCCTCTGAGAGCGCGCTGGGCGGGCACCCGAAGAACATCGTGATGCTGACCTGCGACGCCTTCGGCGTGCTGCCGCCGATCGCGCGGCTGACCCCGGCGCAGGCGATGTACCACTTCCTGTCTGGCTTCACCTCGAAGGTGGCCGGCACCGAGCGCGGCGTGACCGAGCCGGAGCCGACCTTCTCGACCTGCTTCGGGGCGCCCTTCATGCCGCGCCGTCCTGAGGAATACGGCAAGCTGCTGCAGCAAAAGATCGGCAATCACGGCGCCACCTGCTGGCTTGTCAACACCGGCTGGACCGGCGGCGCCTACGGCACCGGCCGCCGCATGCCGATCGCCGCGACGCGGGCGCTGCTCGCCGCGGCGCTCGACGGCACGCTGGCCGAGGGGGCCTTCCGCAAGGACGTGAATTTCGGCTTCGACGTGCCGGTCTCGGTCGAGGGCGTCGACGACGCGCTGCTCGATCCGCGCGGCACTTGGGCCGACCCTGCGGCCTATGACGCGCAGGCCGCGAAGCTGGCGCAGATGTTCGCGGACAACTTCGCGCAATACGTGCCGCATATTGACGAGGACGTGCGCGCCGCCGCCATCGGCTGAGGCCTGCGCACCCGTTCCGCGGGGGAGGGGAGGTCCCCGCGGAACGCTTGACAGCTGGGCGCCATGGCCGCCCTATCGGGCGGCTGACGCGCCCCCCGGAGACCCGCCATGACCAAGCCGTATCTCGCTCTCATCGGCGCGGCGCTTCTCGCCGCCCCGCTCATTGCCCAAGAGGCGGAGACGTCCGAGGCCGACACGACCGAATCGCAGGTGTCCGAGCCGCTTGGGAGCGCAGGGCCTGACGCGGACACCGCGTCCGGGGTCGACCTTTCCACGCTGATGATCACCGCGCCTTGGCCGCGCCCGCTGCCGCTTTCGGACGGGCGCGCCGGGCTATCGGACCGGGTCTTCTTCGAGGTCGAGGGCACGCCGGTCTACGGCACGCTGGCGCTGCCACCCGACGGCCCCGCGCCCACGGTGCTGCTGCTGCACGGCTTTACCGGCGACCGCGACGAGCTCGACATCGCGGGGGTGGAGGAGGGCGTGTTCCGCCGCACGGCCCGGCTTCTGGCCGAGGCGGGCTATGCCAGCCTGCGCATCGATTTCCGCGGCTCCGGCGAAAGCGTCGAGGGCTTCGACTTCGCCGATACCACCTTCGAAAGCCAGATCGCCGATGCGCAGGCGGCGCTCGACTGGCTCGAGAGCGAGGACCGCGCCGGTGGCCCGCTCTATCTGATCGGCTGGAGCCAGGGCGGGCTGGTCGCGGCCTCGCTCGCCGGGCGCGGCGCACCGGTCGAGGCGGTGGCGCTCTGGGCGGCGGTGGCCGATCCGCAGATCACCTTCGCCACGCTGTTCGGCCCCGAGACGCTGGCCGAAGGCGTGCTGTCGGAGGAGCCGACCGAGCTGATCCTGCCCTGGGGCGCGGAGATCACGCTGGGCCAGCCCTTCTTCGAAGGCGTCATCGCCGCCGATCCGGTGGCCGAGATCGCGGGCTATGACGGGCCGCTCTTCGTGGCGCAGGGCACCGAGGACGCGACCGTCGACCCGGCCCAGGCCGAGATGCTGCTCTCCGCGCACGAGGGGCGCGAGGAGCTGTGGCTCAGGGAGATGGACCACGCCTTCGACGCCTTCGAGGGGCCGGAGCGGCTCGACGAGATGGTCGCGGCCACCGTGGCCTTCTTCGACATGCTGGGCGCGCCCTAGCGGATCGGCAGCATCAGCGCATCGGACAGCGCACAATCGCGGATCACGTCGGCGCCGCAATCGCGCGGTTCGAGATCACGGGTCAGGCAGATCCGTACCTCCTGCACCATCCCGTCGCGGCAGGTCACGGTGAGCCCGTCGGCGGTGAGCTCCGGGTTGTCCCGTAGGAACGCCTCCTCGACCAGACTGGCGGGCAGGGTGATCTCGCGCTCCAGCTGCCGGAACTCCTCGGGGCGCGTCACGCGCTCATAGGCCGCGCGGGCGGTCTCGAAATAGGCGTCCGGCGACAGTCCCGAGCAGGTGCCGTGCTTCTTCCACTGGTGCCAGGCCGAGCCGCCGCTGCCCATGATGTCGGCCATCGCGCCGGTACGGGCGCGCGAGGGCGGCGCCTGGGGCGTGGCGCAGTAATCTGGCCAGCCGGTCTCGTATTGCGGCCAGAGCCCGTGCAGCACCCAGCCATGATCGCGGCGCGCCTCGCATTGCTCGGAGCCGCGCGCCTCTCCCTCGCGGGCGCACCAGCCGGGCGACCAGCTCAGCGCCAGCACGTAGTAGTCGAATTCGCCCGCCGTCTCGGCCCGCAGGGGCGAGGCGAGAAGCGCCAGCGCCGCGAAGGCTCTTGCCGCAAAGGTCATTTATGTCTTTCCTCCAGCCGGTGTGATCCCTATATAGCGCGATGAGTTCCCCGAAAATGGAAACCAAGGATCGCCATGGCGGTCCGCCCCAGGCCGGGGCCGGGGGAAGACGTGTTTTTCGAAAGGGTGTTCACATGGCTGACAAACCGCTCATGGCCAAGGCCACCGCCGTCTGGCTGGTGGACAACACGACGATCAGCTTCAAGCAGATCGGCGATTTCTGCGGGCTGCACGAGCTCGAGGTGCAGGGCATCGCCGACGGCGACGTGGCCGCGGGCGTGAAGGGCTTCGACCCGGTCGCCAACAACCAGCTGACGCAGGACGAGATCGAGAAGGCGGAGAAGAACCCGCTGCACAAGCTGAAGCTCAAGTTCAATGCTTCCGCCGTCGGCGAGGAGAAGCGCCGGGGCCCGCGCTACACGCCGCTGTCCAAGCGTCAGGATCGGCCCGCCTCGATCCTGTGGCTGGTCAAGTTCCACCCCGAGCTGTCGGACGGGCAGATCTCCAAGCTGGTCGGCACCACCAAGCCGACGATCCAGGCGATCCGCGAGCGCACCCACTGGAACATCGGCAACATCGACCCGATCGACCCGGTGGCGCTGGGGCTGTGCCGTCAGTCCGAGCTCGATGCCGCCGTGCAGCAGGCCAATGCCAAGCGCCTGCGCGACGGATCGGCGATGAGCGACGACGAGCGCCGCAAGCTGGTCTCGACCGAGCAGAGCCTCGGCATGTCGCCCGAGACCAAGATGCCCTCCTCGATGACCGGTCTCGAAGGCTTCACCCTCTCCGAGAGCAACGCCTCCGAAGAGGAGGAGGCCGAGGAGCCGCAGGACGAGCGCGACGTCTCGGATGCCGACAGCTTCTTCAACCTGCCCAAGGGCGGCGACGAGGACGAAGACGAGGACAAGTAAGTCCTAAGGCCGCGCCGGGCCCTCGCGGGCGCCCGGCGCGGGCGGCTCAGGCCGCCACCCGGCCGTCGGGATCGGGAAAGACCCGGTCGTAGCACCAGGTGAAGACGAAGGTGTAGACGAGGTAGAACAGCGCAAAGCTGAGCTGCACCACGAAGGACTCCACGTAGCCCAGCCCCAGCCACCACGAGAAGATCGGCAGCAGGATCAGCAGCAGCCCCAGCTCGAAGGCGGTGGCATGCAGCGCCCGGAGCGGCATTGTCTTGGCGGTGGTGCCACGCCAGTGCTTCAACGCATGGTCGAAGGCGAAATTGAACGCGTAGTTCCAGCAGGTCGCCACCAGCGAGGAAATCACGCTGATCGCGCCGATGTCGAACAGCGGAAAACCGTAGAGCCACGACCCGAAGGGCGTGACCAGCGCCAGCCCGAGAAGCTCGAAGCTAACGGCCTGCCGGATGCGGTCGGATTTGGTGCGCATGAGATCTCCGCTCTTGCCATGTCCGTCGGGTCGTCCCGATCTTTCAGGCCCCGGACGGGGCGGAGGTCGTCCTCGCTCGCTACAGGAAATATGTTGCGGGGCCGTTGCGCCGCAAGGGGCGCGGTTCGCTTACAGGCTGCGCCGTGCCCTCAATGCCGCGCTGATCGTGCCGTCATCGAGATAATCCAGCTCGCCGCCCACCGGCACGCCCTGCGCCAGAGAGGTCACCGAGACGTCCGGTAGCTGGTCGGCGATGTAATGCGCCGTGGTCTGGCCGTCGATCGTGGCGCCGAGCGCGAGGATCACCTCTGACACCGCCTCGGCGCGCACTCGGTCCATGAGACGCGGAATGCGAAGCTCCTCGGGGCCGACGGCGTCGAGCGCCGAGAGCGTGCCACCGAGCACGTGGTAGCGGCCCTTGAACACGCCGGAGCGCTCCATCGCCCAGAGGTCGGCCACATCCTCGACCACGCAGATCTGCCCCGTCGCCCGGCGCTCGTCAGCGCAGATGCCGCAGATGTCGCCGGTGCCGACATTGCCGCAGTTGAGGCATTCGCGCGCGGTGGCGCCGACCTCGGTCATCGCCTCGGCCAGCGGCGCGAGCAGCGTGCCGCGCTTCTTGACGAGATGCAGCACCGCGCGCCGCGCCGAGCGGGGCCCGAGCCCCGGCAGGCGCGACATCAGCTCGATCAGCCGGTCGATGGCCTCGCGATCCTCGCTCATGCCATGGCCCATCGCGGGGCGGCAGGGCGGTGCCGGGTATTTGCAGGGTAACGGAGCAGGGCGGGCCTCAGAACGGCAGGTTCATGCCCGCGGGCAGGCCGAGCTCTTCCTGGATCTTCTTCATCTCCTGCTGCGCCCGCTCGGTAGCGCGCGACTGCGCGTCCTTGATTGCGGCGAGGATCAGGTCCTCGACCACCTCCTTCTCGGAGGCCACGAAGATCGACGGGTCGATGTCGAGCCCGGTGAGCTCGCCCTTGGCGGTCGCCGTCGCCTTTACCAGCCCCGCGCCGCTTTCGCCGGTCACGGTGATGGTCTCCAGATCCTCCTGGATCTTGGCCATCTTGCCCTGCATCTCCTGCGCGGCCTTCATCATCTTGGACATGTCGCCCAGGCCGCCGAGCCCCTTGAACATCGCTGATCTCCTCGAATGCGTTCGCCCAGAGATACGGTCGAGGCCGCCCCGTCACAAGGGCGGCGCCGCGAAAGCCGTCACTCTTCCTCGAACGGATCCCACTCGTCCTCGACCTCGGCAAGCGC
>Ga0310345_10001467_pt1 | contig 26147 bp, 21 predicted proteins | sample HC15DNA20500_MG_FD_204667 | JGI IMG/M metagenome (GOLD analysis project Ga0310345, IMG submission 204667) | Marine microbial communities from station ALOHA, North Pacific Subtropical Gyre - HC15-DNA-20-500_MG | ecosystem: Environmental > Aquatic > Marine > Oceanic | place: Pacific Ocean: North... | reverse complement strand
GACGCCATTCTCGCCGAGTACACCTAGAGAGCCGTCATGGAGAAAGTACTCACCAAGAATATCCGCGACGACCGCGAACCGATGTGGCTCGCGGAGTACGAGAAGGCCGGCGGCTGGGAGGCCTACAAGAAGGCCGTTCAGGAAATGAAGCCGACCGAAGTGGCCGATCTGGTCAAGGAAGCCGGCCTGCGCGGGCGTGGCGGCGCCGGTTTTCCGACCGGCGTGAAATGGTCCTTCATGCCGCGCTTCGAGGAAAACCCGGAAAAGCGTCCGGCGCATGTCTACATGGTCGCCAACGCCGACGAAATGGAGCCCGGCACCTTCAAGGACCGGCTACTCATGGAGGGTGACCCGCACCAGTTCATCGAATCGATGGCGATCGCGAGCTACGCGATCGGCGCGGATATCGCCTACGTGTTCATTCGCGGCGAATATACCGAATGCCAGCGCAAACTCCAGCGCGCGATCGACGAAGCGATGGAGGCCGGTTATCTGGGCAGCGACATCTTCGGCACCGGCTACAGCCTTAAGATATATCTGCACATGAGTGCCGGGCGTTATATCTGTGGCGAGGAATCGGCGCTGCTGTCTGCGCTCGAAGGCCGGCGTGCCGTGCCCCGGCACAAGCCGCCATTCCCGGCTGCGTCCGGTCTGTTCGGGCAGCCGACCACGGTCAACAACGTGGAGACGATCTGCAACGTTCCGCACATCATCAACAACGGCGCGCAGTGGTATAAATCGCTGGGCCTGCACAAGGATGGCGGCACCAAGATCTTTGGCGCCTCGGGCCATGTGGCCCGACCCGGCCTCGTCGAACTGCCGCTGGGCACCAAACTCTCCGAGGTGCTCGACTATTTCGGCGGCATTCGCGGCGGGCGCGAACTCAAGGCGCTGTTGCCGGGCGGCGGCTCCACGCCGCTGCTCACCCAGGAGCATCTGAACACGCCGATGGACTATGAAGGCGTGGGCGCGGTCGGCAGCCGCCTGGGCACCGCGACCATGGTGGTCATGGACGACCAGACGCCGATCGTGGGCGTGCTCAAGAACCTCGAGCATTTCTATGCCCAGGAATCCTGCGGCTGGTGCACGCCCTGTCGTGACGGTCTGCCCTGGGTGGAGCGCATCCTGACCAATCTCGAAGCCGGCAAGGGCAACCCCGGCGATATCGAGCTGCTGGAACTGCATACCAAGCTGCTCGGCCCCGGCAAGACCTTCTGCGCCCACGCGCCGGGCGCGATGGGCCCGCTCGAGTCCGGCCTCAAGTATTTCCGCGACGAACTCGCCGCGCTGATTCCCGACGACGCCACGACGCCGGACAGCACGCAGGCAGCGAACGCGGTCTCGAATCACTAGCGCACGGTTTAGCGATGGCAACGATCACGATCGACGGCAAGCAGTTCGAGGTGGACGACACCGACAACCTGCTCAAGGTCGCCCTCTCCAAGGGCTTCGACCTGCCCTATTTCTGCTGGCATCCGGAGCTGCATTCGGTCGGCGCCTGTCGCCAGTGCGCGGTCAAGCAATACAAGGACGAAAACGACACCGAGGGCCAGATCGTGATGGCCTGCATGACGCCCGCCAGCGACGGCGGCTGCTTCTCGGTATCGGATCAGGAATCCAGCGATTTCCGGGCCCAAGTCATCGAATGGCTGATGATCAACCATCCGCACGACTGCCCGGTCTGCGAAGAAGGCGGCGAGTGCCACCTGCAGGACATGACCCTGATGACCGGGCATACGCGCCGGCGTTATCGCGGCCCCAAGCGTACCCATCGCAACCAGGACCTCGGCCCGTTCATCAACCATGAGATGAACCGCTGTATCGCCTGTTACCGCTGCGTGCGCTACTACCGCGACTATGCCGACGGCGACGACTTGCGCGTACTCGGCTCGCATTCCAACGTCTATTTCGGCCGCGAGGCGGATGGCGCCCTGAACAGCGAGTTCTCGGGCAACCTCGTCGAGGTCTGCCCCACCGGCGTGTTTACCGACAAGACGCTCGGCGCCCACTACACCCGTAAATGGGACATGCAGAATGCCCCCGGCATCTGCACCCACTGCTCACTGGGCTGCAACACCAGCCCCGGTTCACGCCAGGGCGTGCTCAAGCGTATCCAGAACCGCTATCACGGCGAGATCAACCACTATTTCCTCTGCGATCGCGGCCGCTTCGGCGCCGGTTTCGTCAATCGCGAAGACCGCCCGCGCCAGCCGCTGCAGCGCGACGCCAACGGCGTGCTCGAGCCGCAGGACATGGACGCCATGCTGGCCTCGCTCAAGAGCGTGCTGGCCGAGGCCAACGGCCTGGTCGGCATCGGCTCGCCACGCGCCTCGCTCGAGGACAACTACGCGCTGCGCCATCTGGTCGGTGCCGACAATTTCCATAACGGCATGAGCGCGCCGGACAGCCATGCGAGCCAGGCGGCACTGTCGCTGCTGCGGGGCCACGCGGGGCGCCTGCCGACGATGCGCGAAGTCGAGGAATGCGACGCGGTGTTCATCCTCGGCGAGGACGTCACCCAGTTCGCGCCAAGGCTCGCGCTGGCGCTGCGCCAGTCGGTGCGCAACAAGCGCTACGAACTCGCCAAGGCGGCCAACATCCCGAAATGGCACAACCGCGCGGTGCGCGACGAGGGTCATTTCTTCTTCAGCCCGCTGTTCATGGCGGTGCCGGCCGCGACCCGGCTCGATGACGTGGCCACGGAACTGTTCCATCTGCGTCCGGCGCGGATCGCCGAACTCGGCTTCGCTGTCGCTGCCATGCTCGACGACAGTGCGCCGATGCCGGCCGATCTCGACGACGCCACCCGCGAACATGCCGAGACCATCGCGACCGCACTGAAAAGCGCCAAGAAGCCGCTGATCGTGGCCGGCACTAGCCTCGGCAGCGAAGCGGTGCTCACAGCCGCCGGCAACGTCATGCGCGCGCTCGAATCCGTGCACGACGACGCCGGCCTGTTCGTCACGCTCGGCGAGGCCAACAGCCTCGGCATGGCGATGATGAGCGATCGTGATGTGGACGATGCCTTCGAGGCGATCACCTCGAACCGTGCGGACACGCTCGTCGTGATGCAGAACGATCTCTACGAGCGGGCCCAGGCCGGCAAGGTCGACGCCGCGATCAAGGCGGCCAAGAACCTGATCGTGCTGGACCACAGCATGACCGCCACCATCGCCAAGGCCGACTATGTCCTGCCGGCGGGCAGTTTTGCCGAGGCCGACGGCACCCTGATCAACAACGAAGGCCGTGCCCAGCGCTTCTTCCAGGTGTTCATTCCCGATGCGCCGCTGCAGGAAGGCTGGCGCTGGTGTGCCGATCTCAATCGCGCGATTGGCGCGCCGGTACGCTGGCACGGCATGGACGACCTGATCGACGCGATCGAAGCCGACTGCCCGCAGTTCACCGGCATCAAGGACGCCGCGCCGAGCACGAGTTTCCGCAAATCGGGCATGCGTTTTCCGCGCAGCCCGCACCGTTTCTCGGGGCGCACCGCGCTGTACGCCAATGTGGACGTGCGCGAGAAGCGCCCGGAAACCGACGTGGATTCGCCGCTGGCCTATTCCATGGAGGGCTATCACGGCAGCGAACAGCCGCCGGCGCTGATGTCCTATGCCTGGAGCCCCGGCTGGGATTCCAACCAGGCGGCGATCACCCGTTTTCAGGACGAGGTCGGCGGCCATCTCAAGGGCGGCGACCCCGGTACGCGTCTGCTCAAGGCCGATACGGGTGTGCCCGATTACGCGCCCGCCGAGCCCAAGCTCGTTCAGGGCTGGCAGGCCATTCCGCGTTATCACATCTTCGGCAGCGAATCGCAGTCAGCGAAGGCGCCGGCGATTCAGGAACGCATGCCGCGGGCCTGGTTCACGGTCAATGAAGCCGCAGCGAAATCGCTCGGCCTGGCCGCGGCCGACACGCTGCGCCTGACCATCGACGGCGAGGTTCACTCGCTGCCGATCACTATCGACCCGAGCCTGCCGGATCGGACCATCGGTGTGCCGGTGGGTGCCCACGGGCTCATGGGCGTGCGTCTGCCGGCCGAGGTCAATCCCTGATGTTCGGCGTGAGCACCGACACCCTGCTCGATATCGCGCTCACCGCGTTCGAGACCATCGCCATTCTGCTCGCGGTGGTTATTTCCGCCGCGCTGCTGATCTGGGTCGAGCGCCGCCTGCTTGGCGTATGGCAGGACCGCTACGGGCCCAACCGCGTCGGGCCGTTCGGCATCCTTCAGGTGGCCGCGGACATGATCAAGATCTTCTTCAAGGAAGACTGGATCCCGCCGTTCGCCGACAAGGCCGTGTTCGTGATCGCCCCGGCGATCATCATGTTCACCACGCTCATGGCCTTCGCTGTCATCCCGTTCACGGAAACGCTCGGCGTGGTGGACCTGAACATCGGCATCCTGTTCATCCTCGCCATGAGTTCGCTCGGCGTGTATTCGGTGATCCTCGCCGGCTGGTCCTCGGACAACAAATACGCCCTGCTGGGCGCGATGCGTACCGCCGCACAGATGATTTCCTACGAGGTCTTCATGGGCCTGAGCCTGCTCGGCGTGGTGTTGCTCGCCGGCAGTTTCAATCTGCGCGACATCGTCGAATCGCAGGCCGGCATGTGGAACGTGATTCCGCAGTTTCCGGCCTTCGTGATCTTCTTCATTGCCGGTTGCGCGGAAATCCATCGTGCGCCCTTCGATCTGCCGGAAGCTGAGCAGGAGCTCACCGCCGGCTATCACACCGAATATTCGGGCATGAAGTTCGGCATGTTCTTCGTGGGCGAATATCTGGGCATCGTGCTGATCTCCTGCCTGGTCACCGTGCTGTTCTTCGGCGGCTGGCTGGGTCCGATCCTGCCGGGCTTCGTCTGGTTCGCGCTCAAGGCCGGGTTCTTCATCGTGTTCTTCGTGCTGCTGCGCGCGGCCACGGTACGTCCCCGCTACGACCAGCTCATGGCCTTCGGCTGGAAGATCCTGCTGCCCATCACCCTGGTCAACGTGGCCATCACGGGCGCGATTGTCGTGGCCCAGTCATGAGCGCCCTGATCGTGAAACCCGTCTCTCATCGTCGTTGCTCGAGCCGCTTATGCTGAGTGTCCTGCGCACCATCTGGATGACCCTGATGCACACGTTTCGCAAGCGAGACACGGTGCTGTATCCGGAGGAGCAACCCTACCTGCCGCCGCGCTATCGCGGGCGTATCGTGCTCACGCGCGACCCGGACGGCGCCGAGCGCTGTGTGGCCTGCAACCTGTGCAGCGTGGCCTGCCCGGTGGACTGCATCAGCGTGGTCAAGGGCGAGGATGAGACCGGCCGCTGGTATCCCGAGAGCTTCCGCATCAACTTCTCGCGCTGTATCTACTGCGGCTACTGCGAGGAGGCCTGCCCGACCTACGCGATCCAGCTCACCCCGGATTTCGAGATGGGCGAGTTCGACCGCCAGAACATGGTCTACGAGAAATCCGACCTGACCATTTCCGGTGTCGGCAAGCGCCCGGGCTACAACTTCTATCGCGTCGCCGGCATGGCCGTGGGCGGCAAGGACAAGGGCGAGGCCGAGAACGAGTCCGCACCCATCGACGTCAAGACGCTGCTTCCATAGGGGCCGGGCATTATGGAATTCGCTTTCTATCTCGCTGCCATCGTCGCCGTTGCCGCGACCGCGCGGGTGATCACCTGCGCGAACGCGGTGCACGCGCTGCTGTATCTGATCATGTCGCTGCTGTCGGCGGCGATCGTGTTCTATACGCTCGGCGCGCCGTTCGCGGCCGCGCTGGAAGTCATCGTCTATGCCGGCGCGATCATGGTGCTGTTCGTTTTCGTGATCATGATGCTCAATCTCAATCAGGAAACCGTGGCACGAGAAAAAAGCTGGCTCGCGCCGTCGGTCTGGATCGGCCCGGGCCTGCTGGCTCTGGTCCTGATCGCGGTACTGGCCGCGGCAATGGCCGGCGGTGAATCGCTGGGCAGCGTCGACAGCACACCGCTGATGGCCGAACGCGTCGGCCGGACCATGTTCGGGCCCTATGTACTGGTGGTGGAGCTGGCCGCCTTCGTGCTGCTCGCCGCACTCGTCGTCGCGGCCCATCTGGGCCGGGACGACCGCGACAACGCCGAACGCAAGCGCGTCGCGGCCGCCCGCGGACGCCGGCATCCGGGAGGCGAACAATGAACGGCATTCCCATGGAACACGGCATGGTGCTGGCCGCCCTGCTGTTCACGCTCGGCCTCGTCGGGCTGGCCACGCGCCGCAACACGCTGTTCATACTCATGTCGCTCGAGATCATGCTGAACGCGGCCGGGCTGGCGTTCATCGTCGCCGGCGCCAGCCATGGCGCGCCCGACGGCCAGGTGATGTTCATTCTGGTCATCACGCTCGCGGCGGCCGAGGCGAGCATAGGGCTCGGCCTGCTGCTGCAGCTCTATCGCCGCTTCAAGACCATCGACATCGACGCCGCCAGCGAGATGCACGGATGAATTTGCTTGCCCTGACGATCCTGTTCCCCCTGGCTGGCAGCGTCACGCTGTCGTTCTTCCCGCGCATGTCCGACCGCGCCGCGGCGACAATCGGCGCCGGTTCCATCGGCCTGTCGGCGCTGGTATCGGCAATGATCATCTACGGCTTCGCCGCCAGCGGTGAAGCCTATGGCCAGACGCTGTGGACGTGGGTATCGGTCGGCGACTTCACGCCGGCGTTCGCGCTGTATCTGGACGGTCTGTCGGCGACCATGCTCGGCGTGATCACGGGGGTGGGTTTTCTCATTCACCTGTTCGCCGGCTGGTACATGAAGCACGACCTGGACGGCGGACCGGGCATGGGGCGGTTTTTCGCCTACATGAACCTGTTCATCGTCGCCATGCTGCTGCTGGTGCTCGGCGACAACCTGTTCCTGCTGTTTCTCGGCTGGGAAGGCGTGGGCCTGTGCAGCTATCTGCTGATCGGCTACTACTACAAGGACGAGGCCAACGCCTGGGCCGCTTTCAAGGCGTTTCTGATTACCCGTATCGGCGACGTGTCGCTGGCGATCGGCCTGTTTCTGCTCTTCGCCACATTCGGCACCCTCGATATTCAGACGCTACTGGAACAGGCGCCGCAGGCCTGGGCCGAAGGCGACACGATGGCCAATCTCGCCGCCCTGCTGCTGCTCGGCGGCGCGGTCGGCAAATCGGCCCAGCTGCCGCTGCAGACCTGGCTGCCGGATGCCATGGCCGGCCCGACGCCGGTCTCAGCGCTGATCCACGCCGCGACCATGGTGACCGCGGGCGTGTATCTGATCGCGCGCACGCACGTGATCTTCGAACTCGCCCCGGCGGTGCTCACGTTCGTCGGCGTGATCGGCGCCCTAACGCTGCTGATCGCCGGTTTCGCCGCACTCTGCCAGACCGATATCAAGCGCGTGCTGGCCTATTCGACCATGAGCCAGATCGGCTACATGTTCCTCGCCTTGGGCGTGGGCGCCTGGGATGCGGCGATCTTTCATCTGATGATCCACGCCTTCTTCAAGGCGCTGCTGTTCCTCGCGGCCGGCTCGGTGATCATCGCCTGCCACCACGAACAGGACATCTTCAAGATGGGTGGCCTGCGCAAGCGCCTGGCGCTGGATTACTGGGTGTTCATCATCGGCGGCGCGGCTCTGGCCGCCCTGCCGCTGGTCACCGCCGGCTTCTATTCCAAGGACGAGATCCTCTGGATGTCGTTCGCCAACGGCCACTACCTGCTCTGGTTCGCGGGCCTGGCCGGCGCTTTGCTGACCGCGATCTATACCTTCCGCATGATCTTCATCGCCTTCCACGGTGACGAGCAGTTGCACGCCCACGCGGGCAAGGGCATCGCCCATCATCTGCCGCTGATCGTGCTGGCGATCCTGTCCACCTTCGTCGGCGCCTGGATTCATCCGCCGCTGGCCGATGTACTGCCCGTCCACGAGGGCGGCGGGCACGGCACGGTGAAAATCGTGGTCGAGCTGCTGTCCAGCGTGGTCGCGGTGGTCGGTGTCGGTATCGCCGCTGCGCTGTTCCTGGGCAAACGCGAGAAGGCGGAACACCTGGCCTCCGGACCGGTGGGCCTGCGCCTGTGGCGGTTCTGGCACCACGCCTGGGGCTTCGATGCACTCTACGACCGCGTTTTCGTGCGTCCTTACCTGTGGCTCACCGCCCTGCATCGGCGCGACTGGATCAACTCGACGATCAATATCGCGCCGCAGTTCGCGCTCATGCTCAACAGCGCGCTCGTGACGACCCAGAACGGTCGGCTGCGCTGGTACGCCCTGTCGCTGTTCGCCGGCGCCGCAGTGCTGCTCGCGGCCCTGCTGTTCGGATAAGGAACGCTTTCAATGATCCTGTGCTGGCTTCTTTTCGTTCCCTTCATCGGCGGCCTGCTGTGCTGGCAGCTGGAAAGCCGCCACGCGCCTTCGCAGGTGCCGCGCTGGATCGCGCTGCTGACGATGCTGGTCGTGGTCGCGCTCGCGCTATGGCTGTGGGTCACGGGCGACTATTCGCTGGCCGGCGGCGCGGTCGGCAACGCGCCGAACTGGGCGCAAGAGTTCCGCCTGCCGTGGATCGACCGCTTCGGCATCTCCTTTCATCTGGCGATCGACGGCCTGTCGCTGATCATGATCACGCTGACCGGCTTTCTCGGCGTGCTCGCGGTGGTGTGTTCCTGGCGCGAGATCACCAACCGGATCGGTTTCTTTCATCTGAACCTGCTGTGGATCATCGGCGGCGTGGTCGGCGTGTTTCTGGCCATCGATCTTTTCCTGTTCTTCTTTTTCTGGGAAATGATGCTGGTGCCGATGTATTTCCTGATCGCGCTGTGGGGGCATAGCGGGTCCAAGGGCAATACGCGCATCGGCGCGGCGATGAAGTTCTTCATCTATACCCAGGCCAGCGGCCTGCTGATGTTGGTCTCGATCCTCGGCCTGGTGTTCGCCCACTACAGCCAGACCGGCGTGTTCACGTTCGACTACGTCGTGCTGCGCGACACGCCGCTGACCGGCGCGATTGCCTATGTGCTGATGCTGGGGTTCTTCATCGCCTTCGCGGTCAAGCTGCCGGTGGTGCCCCTGCACGGCTGGCTGCCGGATGCCCATGCGCAGGCGCCGACTGCCGGCTCGGTCGATTTGGCCGGCATCCTGCTCAAGACCGCGGCCTACGGCATGCTGCGTTTTGCGATTCCGCTGTTCCCGGAGGCTTCGGCCCAGTTCGCGCCGGTCGCCATGGCGCTCGGCCTGATCGGCATCTATTACGGCGCGCTGCTCGCCTTCTCGCAGACCGACGTCAAACGCCTGATCGCCTGCTCGAGCATCTCGCATATGGGCTTCGTGCTCATCGGTATCTATTCCGGCACGCTGCTGGCCCTGCAGGGCGTGATCGCGCAAATGGTCGCCCACGCCTTCTCGGCCGCCGGCCTGTTCATCATCTCCGGACAGATCTACGAGCGCATCCATACCCGCAACATGCGCGAGATGGGCGGCCTGTTCGGCCGCATGGGCGCACTGCCCGGCTTTGCACTGGTCTTCGTCATGGCCTCGCTGGGCATGCCGGGCACTGGCAACTTCATCGGCGAATTCCTGATCCTGTTCGGTGCCTTCGACACCGTGCCCTGGGTCGTGGTGCTGGCCAGCGGCGGACTGGTGATGGCCGCCATCTACTCGCTGGTGCTCATGCACCGCGTGTACTGGGGCACGCCGAAATCCGAGGCGTTACTCGGCGGGCTCGACCCGCGCGAGTACAGCATGATGCTGCTGCTGCTCGTGCTCACACTCTGGGTGGGGCTGTTCCCGAACACCGTGCTCGATATCTCGCAGACGGCGATGACCGAGGTCACCGACTGGTTCGCCGTTGCTCCGTTGCCGACCCGTTAAGCGAAGGGCGTCATGACTCAGTTCTCCACCCATCTGCTTGCGCTGGCGCCACTGGCCATCCTGTGCGCCACCATCGTGACCGTGATGCTCTCGATCGCGGTGCGTCGCCACCATTTCACGGCGGCGACGATGACGGTGATCGGGCTGAACGCCGCGCTGCTGTCACTGCTGGGCGTGCTGCAGGTCACGCCGATTCAGGTCACGCCGCTGTTCATCATCGACGACTTTTCGCTGCTGTTCGGCGCCATCGTGCTGGTCGCCTCGCTGGCCTGCACGACGCTCGCACACGCCTATCTGGAGACGCTCCCGGATCGACGCGAAGAGTTCTATATCCTGCTGCTGTGCTCGGCCGGCGGCGCGCTGGCGCTGATCGCGAGCCGGCATTTCGCCTCGCTGTTCATCGGGCTCGAGCTGCTTTCGGTACCGCTGTACGGCATGGTTGCCTACGCCTATCGCGACCGCATCTCGCTCGAGGCCGGCCTGAAGTACATGGTGCTTTCGGGCGCTGCATCGGCGTTCCTGCTGTTCGGCATGGCCCTGCTCTACGCCGCGTCCGGCTCCCTCGAATATGCCGGCCTGATCGACGGCCTGGCTAATGGCGGCGCGCATCAGTCCTGGGTGCTGATCGGCACGGGCATGATGATCATCGCGCTCGCCTTCAAGCTGTCTTTGGTGCCTTTTCATCTCTGGACGCCGGACGTATATGAGGGCGCGCCCGGCCCGGTCTCGGCGTTCCTGGCCACGGTGAGCAAGGTCGCGGTCTTTGCCCTGCTGCTGCGTTTTTTCACCCTCGCGGCGCCGGCCACGCACGACTGGCTGCTCACGCTCATGGGCGTCATCGCGTTCGCATCGATGCTGATCGGCAACCTGCTCGCCCTGCGCCAGCGCAACGTCAAACGCCTGCTCGGCTACTCCTCGATCGCGCATCTGGGCTATCTGCTGACCGCCATTGTGGCCGGGGGCGAGCTGGGGACGGAGGCCGTCGGCGTCTATCTCGCGACCTATGTCGCCACGACGCTTGGCGCCTTCGGGGTGGTCACACTGGTTTCCAGCCCCTATTCCGGCACCGACGCCGGCGCGCTGCATCACTATCGCGGTCTGTTCTGGCGCCGGCCTTACCTCGCCGCGGTATTCACCGTGATGATGCTTTCGCTGGCCGGCATTCCGATGACGGCGGGGTTCCTGGGCAAGTTCTACGTGATCGCCGTGTCCGTCGAATCCGGCCTGTGGTGGCTGGCGGGCAGCATCGTGGCCGGCAGCGCCATCGGCCTGTACTACTACCTGCGCATGATGGTCATCCTGTTTCTGGATGAACCGGGCGAAAGCCGCCGTGACGCGGTTTCCGGTTGGGGCCAGCAATCCGGCGGCATCATGGTGCTGCTGCTGGCGGCGGGCGTCGCCGTGTTCGGCATCTATCCGCAGCCGCTGATCGCGCTGGTCAACGCCGCGGGTATGGCCGGCGGTTGATCATGGCGCGCGGCGCCGCTTCTGCGCTGGGCGGGCTCCTCCTCGCCGTGATGATACTGGCCATGACCGGTTGCGCCACGCATGCGCCGGACCGGCCGGACGACGCCCGCGCTGACCGGCAGGCTCGTGATTGGCTCGCCCTCATCGACCGCGGCGAATATACCCGCAGCTGGCAGCAGGCATCCAAGCTCTTCCAGAGCGGCATCGCGCGGCCAGCATGGGTCGAGGCGGTCGAAGCCGCACGCCATGGCAGTGGCGCGCCGACGGAACGCGCGCTCATCTCGGTCGCACGGACACTGAAGCTACCCGACGTGCCGAAGAACGACTACGTGGTACTGGTCTACGCCAGCCGGTTCGATAACCACCGTGCCGTGCAGGAAACGGTGACGCTGGTACGCGAACACGAGGCACTCAAGGCGGCGGGCTACTTCCTGCGTTAGCGATCGCCTAGCGCCTGAACGCCCGGCTCAGCGACCTCGCCTGCCGGCCACCGGCCCAGCGGCGCATGTCGGTGTTCTTTCCATCGCAAGTCCGTTCACGGCCCTTTGACCACCGCGCCCGGATTGAGCCGATTGTCCGGATCGAGCGCTTTCTTGATCGCACGCATCATGTCGCGCTCGACGTCCGACTTGTAGCGCGCCAGCGCATCCACCTTGAGCCGGCCGATGCCGTGCTCGGCCGCGATCGAACCGCCCATCTCGGCCACGATATCGTGCACCACGGTGTGGGCCGTTTCGGACTGGGCGAGAAATGACGCGTCGTCGGCGTCTGCCGGCTTCGACAGATTGAAGTGCAGATTGCCATCGCCGACATGGCCGAACGGGCACGGCCGTACCCCGGGCAGCGCTTCCCGGATCGCCGGTAGCGCCCGATCGAGGAACGCCGGCAGCTTCGAGACCGGCAACGATATGTCGTGCTTGATCGAAGCGCCTTCGGCGACCTGCGCCGGCGGCAGCGACTCGCGCAGGTGCCATAGCGCGGCCGCCCGCTCGTCGTCGTGGGCGATGACCACATCGCCGAGCAGCCCGTCGTGGCGTGCCCGATCGACAACCTGCGCCATGACGTCATGCAGCCAGTCTCCCCGTGCGGACGTGGCCAGATCGACCAGCAGATACCACTCGTGATCCACGTCGAACGGTTCCCGACATCCGTCGATATGCGCACAGGCCAGCGCGATCGCCTGGCGCGACATGAGCTCGCAACCGGTGAGATTGTGTCCGGACGCCGCCATCAGCCGTCGCTGCAGGGCCACCGCCTGGCCGGGCGTGTCGAGCGCGAACAATGCCGTGACCTGCTGGGCCACCGGGTCGTAGAGCTTGAACACCGCCGCGGTGACGATACCCAGCGCGCCCTCGCTGCCGATGAACAGGTCGGCAAGGTCGAACCCGCTGTTGTCCTTGCGCAGTCCCGTCAGGTTGTGCCAGATCCGGCCATCCGCGAGCACGACCTCGAGCCCCAGCGCGAGATCCCGGGTGTTGCCATAGCGGACCACATTCAAACCACCGGCATTGGTCGCCAGATTGCCGCCGATACGACAGCGATCCCGGGACGCCAGGCTCAGCGGAAAATACAGGCCCGCGTCGGCCGCGGCGCGCTGCGTATCCGCAAGCGTGCAACCGGCCTCCACAGTCATCGTGGCGTTGTCGGTATCGATCTCGCGCACGCGATCCATGCGCTCGAGATTGACGATCACATGTCGGCGCGCATCGCTCGCGGCCGCGCCGCCCACGAGGCCGGTATTGCCGGACTGGGCGACGACGGCGCAGTCGTGGGTGCAACAGCATTGCAGAACCGCGGCCACGGCATCGGTATCGGCCGGGCGCACCACGGCCAACGCGGCCGGCCGGAACGCCCCGCGCCATTCCACCAGATAAGGCGCAGCGGCATCGCCGCACAGCACCTGATCGGCGCCGACGACCGCTTGCAAGGCCGCGATGATGGCGTCGTCTGCCATGCGCTATCGCTGCAGCAGGTCGCTTAAGGCGGGCTGCAGCGTCTTGAATTCGAAATTGAAACCGGCGCGTTCGAGGGCGTCCGGAATCGCGCGCTGACCGGTGAGCAGCAGATGCGCCATCTCGCCGACCATCAGCTTGAGCATTGGCCCCGGCACCCAGGCGAGTTTCGGCCGCCGGAGCACGCGCGCCAGCGTGGCCGTGAACTCGCGGTTGGTCACCGGCCGCGGCGCGGTCAGGTTGAAAGCGCCGCGGCAGTCCGGGGTCTCGGCCAGAAAACGGATCGCGGCCACCTCGTCGCGAATATGAATCCACGGCATGAACTGGCGCCCGCTGCCGAAGTGTCCCCCCAGGCCAAACCGAAACGGCGTAATCATCTGGGCGAGCGCGCCGTCGTTCGCGCCGAGCACGATGCCGGTACGGACGCGACAGACACGCACGCCCGCAGCCTCGGCACGCCGTGCCGCCTGCTCCCAGGCCACACAAAGCTCGGACTGGAACTCGTCGCCTGGCGGCTCCTGCTCGTCCAGCACGTCGTCGCCGCGTGCGCCGTAATAACCGACAGCCGAGCCGCTGATCAGGACCTCGGGCGGGCTCGGCCATTCGCCCATCACGTCAGTGAGTTCCCGGGTGACCCGCAGCCGGCTTTCGCGCATCTCGCGCTTGCGCGCTTCGGTCCAGCGGCCATCGGCGAGATTCTCGCCGGCCAGATTGATCACCACATCGGCCGGCTGTGCCATCTTCAGGGCCGCCACCGGCTTGGCGCCGCTCGGTAACACCTCTGCCGCCGCGGCGGTGTCGCGCGTGACCACCTCCACCGACCAGCCGTCGTCCAGCAACGACGCGCACAGGTGCCGGCCGATAAAACCGGTGCCGCCCGTGATCAACGCCTTGTCCATCGAACACCTCGTTGGGTCTTGAAGCTCGTGCTGGCAACCGTGGTGCAGCGCAACCAGCCTATGCCGCCGTCGTCGCCGATGCCAGTGTTTTGATGCCGGCTTCAAACGATACGCGCATCGCGTTTCGACCGTTGCCCAACGGCGCGCGAATCAGGCTTGCAAAACGCCGAAATATGACGTTAGCTGTGCGGGTGCCGCGGCGGTAGCTCAGTTGGTAGAGCGCGACCCTCCCACGGTCGAGGTCGCGAGTTCGAATCTCGTCCGCCGCTCAATTAATTTTTAGCGTTACGGCTGCTGTTGACTGGTGAGGCACCTGTCGGAAATGCAACTTTTAAGTGCAAGCAGGTCGAGCGATCGTGAGATTATCGATTGGTCTTTAAGTACTCGTTGCCAATCTCAATAAATATACGACGCGCGCTTTTTTGCGCGTTTCGTTTCCATTCTGCTTCTATAAAGCTCATTGCTTCTGCGACGCGTGAAGCCGCCCGTGTTTCGCGACACGATAGCTTGATGAGACTAAGCCGTCGGTAGCGCTTCGCTCCCACGCCACGATTTTGGGCGGCTTGCTTCATATCGCCGTCGAGAGCTATAAGTATCGCGTCATTAAGCTGAGCGATTTCCCGAACTAGGGGATCAGGCGAACCTGGAAGCGCTCCTTCTTTGAAATAAAGAACCTTATGACCGAAAGCCTCGAATTCCTTTCCCACCGAAAGCGGTACACCCTCGTCTAGAAAGACCTTCAGCACGTCCGAAGCTGGCTTCACGCAGCTTCGCCATTACCTTTGTGTTCAACAGCCGCTTGTATATCAGCTCTTGTCAGGCTGGGATATTCGGCAAGTATCTGCGCGATGCTATATCCATCTTCATAAAAGTGCTGGATAGTTTTAATTGGAATGCGAGTTTCTGCCACAACCCATGCGTTGTGGCTATGGCCGCGCCGACGTACGACTTTCCCAATCGCACCTTCATCTCGCCGGTGCAATTGTTGAACCGCTTTCTGTGTGTCTGATTGGATACGATCTAGGCGCATCCCGAGCACATACTGCCCGCCAATCGCGTCTTCAATTTTGTCGGTTTCTTCGTTGTAAAAATGCACGCGCCTATTGAGCACGTACAGGACAGTGTTCGTCCAAAGTCTATCCTCTAAGCGTTTCAGCTTATTGGCTACTTTTCTCAGATGCTGCAAAGGAACACTGTATTGGTTGCGCAGCACACTAATCGTGCGCAACGCAACGATATCTTTGAAGGTATAGATTCGGCTGTATGCGACGCGTCGGTTTTCATAAGCCAAACTAGGCTTGAAGAAATCAGTCCGATCCCAATACCGAAGTTGGTACTTACTCAACCCAGTTAACCGTTCTACCTGGTCTTCACTAAATGCTGTAAGGACGCTCTGTTCGTCCATGTTAAAGCCTCCTACACGGACCGGGCATGGTCATTCTAGTCAATGATTATGCGACCTACTTCAATTCGTGGCCAGCTCCGATGGCCGCCTGTAACCTGAAGCTTCAAACTAACTTTCCTAAACCTGCCCTCGCTGCTGGAAAGAGTTAGCGCCGCTCGAACAGCAGCGATTCCCGCTCCAGAGCCGCTACCAGTCGACGCGCCAGGCGATTGGCCCGGTCGGCCACCGATGCGTCGTAACGTGCGTCGGATGCTTCCATGGCGAAGCGCGCCACCACCGTCTGCTGCTGGTTATCCAGCACGCTGATTTCATAGGCCGGTCGCGCCTGGGCGAGCGCGGCGCGCTCGGGGCTACGGGTATCGGCCAGGTTGATCAGCAATGTCGCCTGAGCGCCGCTGCGACGGCTGGCGGCATGACGGCTGGCGGCATCCTGCTCGCGGGTCGGCGGCGCGGCCGCGAGCATTGTCTCGCAGGCGTGGCCGGCGTCGTACAGCCTGGCGCAAAGGGCCCGTTCAAAGGCCGCACGCAGTGCCAGATCCTCGAACGCGGCATAGGCGAGAAACCCGTCATAGCGCGTGTCGCGGTGCGCCGGATCGACGAAATCGTAGACGGGCGCGGCGCTACAGCCGCCGAGCAGCACAGCACTGGTCACGGCCAGCACGGCGAATCGAGCGGTCGACAATGCAGCCATAGCGGTACAACGACTTGCGGTGCGGTAAAACGATTGCGGCTTCAGAGGTTATCGGGCGCGATCACGGCCAACAACTGGCGCGCCGCGACCTGGTCGCCGGCGGCGCAGTCGAGGCGTTCCAGAACACCGTCGATATCGGCCGTCACCGAAAACTCCATCTTCATCGCCTCGAGCACCAAAAGCGTCTGGCCGGCGGCGACCCGCTCCCCCGCGGTCACATCGACACGCTGAATACGCCCGTCCATGCGGGCCTCCAGCCGGCCGTCACCCGGCCCGTCGGCTGCGTTCGGGGCGCGGCGCATCGCGTCTTCGTAAACGGCGGTACGGCCCTCGGCACACAACCACACGGCGTCGCCCGCGCACAGCACATCGGCCCGGCGCGCCACGCCGTCCTGCACATAATCGAGCCGTGTGCCGTACCTCGGCCCGAGTTCGAGGACGATCCATTCATCGTCGACGCGCACCTCGTAGCGGCCGCCCGCACAGCGCAGGCGCAGCGTATGCGCCTCGCCGGCGTGCTCGAGCACCCATGGGGTTTCGTTGTCGTTCGCGCTGCGCCAGTCGCGCAGTTCCATCGCCAGCGCGTTCCGATCGGCGAGCGTCGCCGCATCGTGCGCGTGCAGCGCGGCGGCAGCGAGTGCGCGGTGCGTGGCGGATGGCACCGTGGCCGTCATCGCGTCGGCCATGTTCGTGCCGACGAAACCGGTATCGGCTTCGCCGGCGATGAACACGGGATGCGCCAGAATACGCGCAAGAAAGTCGCGGTTGCTGGTCGGACCGAACAACAGCGTTTCGGCAAGCGCCACAACCAGCCGCCGGCGCGCGATCTCGCGCGTTTCGCCCCAGGCGATGATCTTGCCGGCCATGGAATCGTAATGCGGCGTGATCGTCTGGCCTTCGAACAGACCGTGGTCGACGCGCAGGCCCGGCCCGCTGGGCGCCCGCCATGCCCGCACGATACCGGTCTGCGGCATGAAATCCTGGGTAACGTCTTCAAGACAAAGCCGTACTTCGATGGCGTGGCCGTCAAAGCCCACGTCGTCCTGCGCGAGCGTGAGCCGCTCGCCGGCGGCGATACGCAGCTGCCAGGCGACCAGATCGAGGCCGGTGATCATCTCGGTCACCGGATGCTCGACCTGCAGGCGCGTATTCATTTCCATGAAATAAAACGCGCCACTTGCATCCAGCAGGAACTCCACCGTGCCCGCGCCGCGATAGCCGATCGCCTGCGCGGCGTCCACGGCCGCCTGGCCCATGCGTTCGCGCAACGGCGCATCCACGGCGGGTGACGGCGCTTCTTCCACCACCTTCTGATGCCGGCGTTGCACCGAACAGTCGCGTTCGCCCAGATGAATGACGTGGCCGTGGTGGTCGGCGAGCACCTGGATCTCGACATGGCGTGCGCCCTGCACGGCTTTTTCGAGAATGAGTTCGTCCGACCCGAAGGCGTTCTTCGCTTCCGAGCGCGCACTCTCGATCGCCGCGGCCAGCTCCGCTTCGTGCTCGACGAGCCGCATGCCGCGCCCCCCGCCGCCGGCCGAAGCCTTGACCATAAGCGGGAAACCGATGCGCGCGCTCTCGGCCATCAGCGTGTCGTCGGACTGATCGGCGCCTTCGTAACCCGGTACACAGGGCACGCCGGCCGCGATCATGCGCTGCTTGGCTTCGCGTTTGCGGCCCATGAGTTCGATCGCGTCCGCGCCGGGGCCGACGAACACCAGCCCGGCCTCGGTCACCGCACGGGCGAAATCCGCGTTCTCGGCGAGAAAGCCGTAGCCGGGGTGGATCGCCTGGGCACCGCTGGCGCGCGCGGCGTCGATCAGCCGTTCGATCGACAGATAGGACTCGGCCGCCGGCGCGCTGCCGATCGCCACCGCCGCGTCGGCTTCGCGCACGTGCAGGGCCTCGGCGTCGGCCGCGGAATAAACGGCCACGCTCTGACAGCCCACGGCGCGCGCGCCGCGCACGATACGCCGGGCGATCTCGCCGCGATTGGCGACGAGTACCCGATCGAAAGGCGTCGTGGCTGGGGCTCGTGAATCCGTCATGTGTCGCGCTCCATGGCGATGTCGACGCCGCGCGGCGACAAGAGCAGCACGTAGCTCATGGCGTGTCGGCCCAGAACGGCGGCCGCTTCTCGGTAAAGGCGCGGGTGCCTTCCCGGCCCTCGTCGCCGGTCAGGCAGTCGGCAAAGTGTTCGGCCGCAGCGTCCAGTAACGCGCCGGACGGCGTGCTGTCGAGCGCGGCGAGAATCTGTTTCGTCGCCGCGTTCGCCCCCGGCGCGCAGGCACGTATTTCGGCGAGGACGGTGTTCAACCGCGCAGCCGCGTCGTCGGCATCGTCGGCCAGTTCATGGGCAACACCCAGCCGATGAGCCTCGGCGCCGTCGAAACGCAGCCCGCACATCGCGACGCGCCGCGTCTGGGTCCGCCCGATCCGCGCGACCACGAACGGCAGGATCTGCGCGGCCGGCAGGCCGAGACGGGTTTCCGGCATGCCCATTTTCGCGTCACGGGTGACGATCGCGACATCGGACACGCACAGCAACCCGAAGCCGCCGCCGAGTGCCGCGCCCTGGGCGACTGCGATGACCGCCTGCGGCGCGCTGTCGATGCGCGCGAGCACCTCGCCGAAGCGGCGGTTGAAGGCGACCACCCGCGAACGCGCCGCAGCACCGGTATCGCCGGCGATGGATTTCAGGTCCGCACCGGCACAGAAATGCCGCCCTCGGCCCTGCAGGACAAGCGCGCGCACGCTGCGATCGTCGTGGATCGCGTCGACCGTGGCCGCGAGCTCCTCGACCATCTCGCCGTTGAGCGCGTTGGATACGTCGGGCCGGTCTAGGGTGACGTGGAGCATGCCATCGACAAGCTCTAGGGCGAGATGGCGAGTTTGCGGTAAGGCCATCAGATGCTCTCCAAGTGAACAGGCGCCGCGTTTGGGCAAGCAAGCAGGTCGCGCCGGTCGAATGAGGAACCACAGAGTCCGTTGCCGTGACCCCGCCCATGAACAGGGGCAGCCATCAGAAACGCGCCACGCCAAAGCTGTTACGCGACAGACCGCGCCGGCGTGCGTCGCGACAGATCGACAACGTGAATGCCAGCACGCGGCGGCTGTCGCGCGGGTCGATCAGGCCGTCGTCGAACAGGCGCGCGCTGCCGTAGAAGGCGTGGGCCTGTTCCTCGAACTTGGCGGTAATGCCGGCATGCATCTTCTCGATCATGCCTTCCGGCACGGACTCGCCGCGGGCGGCGTATTTGCCTTCGGTGACGATGCGCATCACGCCGGCCGCCTGTTCGCCGCCCATGACCGCGGTGCGCGAGTTGGGCCAGGCGAAGATGAAATCCGGGTCGAAACCGCGCCCGCACATGCCGTAGTTGCCCGCGCCGAATGAGCCGCCGATCACCAGCGTGATCCTGGGTACATGCGCGTTCGCCACCGCCTGAATCATCTTCGAGCCGTGCTTGACCATGCCGCCCTGCTCGGCGTCCTTGCCGACCATGTAGCCGGTGATGTTCTGCAGAAACACAAGCGGGATGTCCGACTGGCAACAGAGCTGGATGAACTGCGCGGCCTTGTTCGCGCCTTTGGTGGTGATCGGCCCGTTGTTGCCGAGAAAGCCCACCGTCCGGCCCTCGATCGCGGCGTGTCCGCAGATCAGCTGGGCGTCGAAATCGGCCTTGAATTCGTCGAAGTCGGAATCGTCGATCAGGCGCGCGATTACTTCGCGGCAGTCGTAGGGCTTGCGGTGATCGTCGCCGACGAGGCCGCAGAGTTCGTCGATATCGTGGCGCGGCGCGGCGAAGGCGGGCGGCGCGGCCGCGGGCCGGTTCGCGTTCCAGTCCAGCCGGGCGACAACTTCGCGCGCCTGGCGGATGCCATCCGCGTCGTCCGCAGCCAGGTATTCGCAGGTGCCGGCGGTGCCGGCATGCATGTCGGCACCGCCGAGCTCTTCGTCGTCGGCGATCTCGCCGGTCGCGGCCTTGAGCAGCGGCGGGCCGGCAAGAAACACCTTCGCGCGACCGCGCACCATGATCACGTAGTCGGACAGGCCCGGCATATAAGCGCCGCCCGCGGTGGAAGAACCGTGCACGACCGTGATCTGTGGCACGCCCTGGGCGGACAGCCGCGCCTGATTGGCGAAGGTACGCCCGCCCTGCACGAACATCTCGTCCTGATAGAGCAGGTTGGCGCCGCCGGATTCCACCAGCGACACCACCGGCAGCTTCTGCAGGCGCGCGATCTCCTGGACGCGTAGCGTCTTCTGCACGCCCCAGGGCGTCATCGTGCCGCCCTTGATGGCGCTGTTGGAGGCATTGATCATGCAGCGCACGCCGGATACATAACCGATGCCACAGATGCTGTTGCCGCCCGCGAGCGAACCGTCGTTGTCGTCGTGGCATCCGTAGCCACACAGCGTGGACAGCTCCAGAAACGGCGAGCCACGATCCAGTAACAGGTTCACGCGATCGCGCGGCAGCAGCTGTTCACGCTCGCGAAAACGGGCGGCCTTGCTCTGCTCGGTGGCATGTACGCTCGCCTCGATCTCGCGCAGCGCATCGACGGCGGCGAGCATGCCGTCGCGGTTGCGCTTGTACGTATCGGACGCCGGCTCGACGCTTGTAGGCAGAACGGCCATGCCCCTTACCCGCGCTGGCCGGGCAGAATGCCCATGGTCTTGCAGATGATGCCGAGCATGACTTCGTCCGCTCCGCCGCCGATCGAGACCAGCCGCGTATCGCGGTAGGCCCGCGAAACTTCGGCTTCCCACATGTAACCCTGTCCGCCCCAGTACTGCAGGCAGGCATCGGTGACTTCGCGCACCAGCCGGCCGGTCTTGAGCTTGGCCATGGAGGCCAACTGCAGCACGCCGCTGTCGTTCGGGTCGGCGATGTAGCGTTCACAGCAGCGATAGACCAGCGAGCGCAGCGCCTCGATCTCGGTCTGCAGTTCGGCAAGCCGAAAATGCACCACCTGGTTGTGCAGGATCGGCGTGCCGAAGGTCTGGCGTTCCGACGTGTATTCGATGGTGCGCTGGACGATGTTCTCCAGGCCCTTGATCGCCGACGCCGCCGCAAAGATGCGCTCCTCCTGGAACTGCTGCATCTGCATGGTGAAACCCATGCCCTCCTCGCCGATCAGGTGGCGCCGCGGCACGCGCACGTCGTCGAAGAACAGCTGGGCCGTATCGGAAGACCACATCCCGAGCTTATGCAGTTTGCGCGCGCGCTCCACGCCCGGCGTATCCAGCGGCACCACGATCAGCGACTTGTTCTTGTGCGCGGGGCCGTCCGAGGTGTTGGCGAGCAGACAGATCCAGTCGGCCTTCATGCCGTTGGTGATCCACATCTTGGAGCCGTTGATGACGTAGTCGCCGCCGTCGACGCGTGCCGTGGTCTTGAGCTGGGCGACGTCGGAGCCGGCCTGCGGCTCGGACACCCCGATCGCGGCGACCTGTTCGCCGGCGATCGCCGGGGCGAGGTATTCGCGCCGCAGCTCATCGCTGCCGTAGCGCGCGAGCGCAGGCGTGGCCATATCGGTCTGCACGCCGATCGCCATCGGCACGCCGCCGCATTTGATCCGGCCCAGCTCCTCGGCGGCGACCATGGCATAGGAATAATCGAGGCCCATACCGCCATAGGCTTCGGGCTTATGGATGCCGAGCAGGCCCAGATCGCCCATCTGGCGAAACAGCTGGTGGGAGGGAAACTGCTGCGCCGACTCCCAGGCGTCGACGTGCGGATTGATCTCCTTGTCGACGAAACGGGCGACGGTATCGCGCAGGGATTCATGTTCGGGGGTGAACTGCATGGTTAGGCCTCATTCAGCCGCGCCGCGAGCACGGCCGGTACGGGAATCGGGAAATCGAGCAGCATCTGGCCGAAGCATTTGCCCTGCGGGTCGGTGCGCAGCGAAGCGATGCCCCCGCCGCCGAGCACCCGGGCGAGCAGGAAATTCATCGACGCCGTGCCGGGCAGCTCCCAGTGCCTCACTTCGCCGTCGAGCAGATGCGAGAAATACGCGGCCACCGCTGTATCGGTCAGTGCCGCGCGCAGGTACGGCAGATGGGCCGGATCACGTGCGATCACTCCGATATTGGCGGCGTCGCCCTTGTCGCCGCTGCGCGCCAGCGCGAGACGAACGAGCGGCACGGGCACGGCATCCGCATCGGCTTGCCAGATATCGTTGCCGTGGGTACCCGGCAGCGCGTCCGGCGTGAAACCGCCGCCGGTCGCGAGCGGCACGCCATGCGCGCCCGCGTTTGTTTCGACCGTGACCGGCACCTCGGCCTTGGGCACGAAACAGGAATACAGACGAATGACCGGGCTCACGTTCGGGCGGCCGCCGAAAAAGCCGGTCAACCCCGGCGCCATGCCGGTGGCGGCTTCGGCGATCTCGCGGGTGAACAGCTCGAGCGCTTCACGCTTGTCGTGTCGCACCGCGATCTTGGCGACCACTTCCCGAGTCGCGGCGGCGCCAGCACGCGCATGCGCGCCGTACATGGACTCCGACCCGAGCGCATCGATCTCGCGGGCGGCGAACGGCGCGAGCCCCGCGTCGGTAAACAAGCGCTCGCAGCGGGCCAGGATCGAGTCCGCTATACAGTGCGCCTTGGCCGCCGCGTCGATGCCGCCGACCACGAACAGCGCGGTACAGCGGTAACCGTCCATATAGGTCGCCGAAATCTTGTAGTCCGCGTTCGGTGCACGCCCGGTCGCGCCTCGTACCGAGACGCGATCCTCGCCGGCCTGTTCGAGCTGCACCTGCGTGAAGTCGCAAGCCACGTCGGGCAACAGATACGCGCGCGGATCGCCAATCTCGTAGAGCATCTGCTCGCCCACGGTATGCGGGCTGACCAGCCCGCCCGTGTTCCGCGGTTTCGTCACAACGAAATCGCCACTCGCCTCAACCTCGACGACGGGATAACCCATGTCGGCAAAACCGTCGGCCACGAGATGCCAGTCGGTGAAATTGCCGCCCGTGCACTGGCAGCCGCATTCGATGATATGCCCGGCCAGGCTGCCCTGGGCGAGCCGGTCGTAGTCGTTCCACGCCCAGCCGAATTCGTGGATCAGCGGCGCGAGCGCGACGGCGCTGTCGACACAGCGGCCGGTGATCACCATATCCGCGCCGTCGGCGAGCGCGGCCACGATGCCCGGCGCGCCGAGATAGGCATTCATGCTCACGGGCCGAGCCGGCATCGGCCCCTCTCCGGGCATGGGGGTAATGGCATCTTCCAGGCGTTCGCGCTGGTCCATGAGATCGTCGCCGGTGACGATGGCGATATTGAATTCCACACCGGCAGCCGCCGCGGCTTCTACGAGGGCGTCGCGACAGGCGGCCGGGTTGATACCGCCGGCATTGCTGATCACACGAATACCGCGCGCCTTGATCGTGCTGAGTACGGGCGCGAGCGCGTGGCTGACGAAATCCTCGGCATAGCCCGCATTCGGGTCGCGCCGGCGCTTGGCGGCCAGAATCGACATGGTAATTTCCGACAGATAGTCGAAAACCAGATAGTCGAGCTCGCCGTGCTCGACGAGCTGCGCGGCAGCCGCGTTGCTATCGCCCCAGAAGGCGGATGCACAGCCGATACGAATCGAATCCACGGCGATTGTCACTCCATGTGGCGATGCCCGCCCCCGCGTCGCGGCGCTCATGTCTGCCGCGAACCCGGCGCCCGGGCTGTTCGACAGAAAGACTGCGACGCGGCATTTTCTAAGTCAAGTCGAGTGACTCACCTTAGGGCTAAATACGCTAGACTGAGCACATCACCGACAGCCGACTCGCCCATGCCCAGCGCCAGCCCGGCGGCCGCCTACCAGCGCCAGATCTCACAGGAAAAACGCGATGCGATCCTCGACGCCGCGCTCGAATGTTTTCTCGATCGCGGCTTTTCCGGCACCAGCCTGAGCCGCATCGCGCGCGCCGCCGATGTGTCGACCGCCACGCTGTACCGACACTTCCCGAGCAAGGACGAGCTGTTCGCCCAGATCATCGAACGCCCGTTTCTCGACGCGTCGCCGGAGTCGCTGGCCGAGTTGCCGGCCGGCCAACCGCGGACGGTCCTGCCCGAGATCGCGCAGCACTACGCCCGGCTGATCCTGACGCCGCATTTTCATCCGCTCGTGCGCGCGCTGATCGCCGAGGCGCTGCGGCTGCCGGAAATGGGACACGCCCTGGAACAGCGCGGCCACGGCCCGTTTCTGGCTGCGGTCAAGGCATTCATCGAACGCGAGCACGCGCTCGGCACGCTGCGTGTCGCCGATCCCGGCCTCGCCGCGGAACAGTTTCTCGGCATGATTTCCAGCGTGGTTTTCTGGCCTCGCATGCTCAACGACGAACGCCGACCGTCGTCTGCCAAGGTACAACGTAGTTGTGACGAGGCCGCGGCCACATTCCTGGCGCGCTACGCCGTCGATTGACCGACAAAACCCGCCGGGCCCGGTTCGTTCGGAACCTCCGGACCGGCGGCATACTCAAAGCCGCAGAACCATGAGTTCGCGCGCACGCCCCGAAGCGGCGTCGATTCAGGCAGAATGCTGAACGAACGTCCGTTCACGAATCGGGCCGCGCCCGACACGAGATAACGATACGAAGGAGAGATGGAATGAGAGCATTGCTCTGCAAGCAGTTCGGCCCGCCGGAGACGCTGGTCGTCGAAGACATGCCCACGCCGGACGTCGGCGCCGATCAGGTGCTCATCGACGTGCAGGCCGCCGCGGTGAACTTTCCGGACAGCCTCATCATCGAAGACAAGTACCAGCTCAAGCCGGACCTGCCCTTCTCTCCCGGCGGCGAACTGTCCGGCACGGTTGCCGCCGTCGGCGACAACGTGAAGCATCTCAAGGCCGGCGACAACGTGATCGCGTTCACCGGCTTCGGTGCCATGGCCGAACAGATCGCGACCGACGCCAACCGCGTGATCCCGATGCCGGACGGCGTCGACCACGTGACGGCGTCCGCCTTCGTGATGACTTACGGCACAACCTATCACGCCCTGGCCGACCGCGCCGCGCTGAAGTCCGGCGAGAGCCTGCTGGTGCTGGGCGCCTCCGGCGGCGTGGGCCTGGCGGCGATCGAAATCGGCAAGGCGCTGGGCGCCCATGTGATCGCTGCCGCATCGAGCACCGAGAAGCTGGACGTCTGCCGCGAGCACGGCGCGGACGAGGTCATCAACTACGTCGACGAAGACCTCAAGGACGCGATAAAGGCGCGTACCGATGGCAAGGGCGTGGACGTGGTGTACGACCCGGTCGGTGGCGACATGACCGAGAAGGCCCTGCGCGGCACCGCGTGGCGCGGCCGTCTGCTGGTGATCGGCTTCGCGGCCGGCACCATCCCGAAACCGCCCTTGAATCTGGCCCTGCTCAAGGGCTGCTCGATCGTCGGCGTATTCTGGGGTTCGTTCACCCAGCGCGAACCGGGCGAAAACCAGAAACAGCTCAAGACGCTGTTCAACTGGCTGGCGGAAGGCAAGCTGCGCCCGCACATCTCCGGAACCTATCCGCTGGAACGCGGGGGCGAAGCCATTCAGGCGCTGGCCTCGCGGTCGGTGTCGGGCAAGGTGGTGATCAAGCCGCAGGAATAGGCCGCGGCGGGATCCGGCCGCGCATGGCTCGGGCAGGGCCTGATTCGAAGTCCTGCCTGAGACCGCCGTTCATTTCTTCGCGTGCAGAGTCGCAAGCCTGCGGCTGACGACTTTAGATCAATCGCTTAGTTGAATTTCAACTGGTGGTTTCGCACTGCTGTGCGAGTCACTTTTATTTGCTTGCCCAAATAAAAGTAACCAAAACAAAAGGCACCCTGTCTTGCGCCGATGCTACGCATCGGTGCCCTGCGCGGCTCCGGCCGAAAGAGGACAGCCGGAAACTCGC
>Ga0310345_10001466_pt1 | contig 26151 bp, 23 predicted proteins | sample HC15DNA20500_MG_FD_204667 | JGI IMG/M metagenome (GOLD analysis project Ga0310345, IMG submission 204667) | Marine microbial communities from station ALOHA, North Pacific Subtropical Gyre - HC15-DNA-20-500_MG | ecosystem: Environmental > Aquatic > Marine > Oceanic | place: Pacific Ocean: North... | reverse complement strand
CCGCGCTGTTGTTGTTCGCCGTGAGCGCCGTGCGCTTCGTATGGCCGGTCGGGGCTGTGGTCCCCGACGTCGAGGAAGTGACCGATTCCTTGCTCGCCGCCAGCTAGGAACGACTTGCTGACGCGGAGCGCAGGTCCCGCCCACTCGAGCTAGGCGAGCGCATCGATCCCAACCTGGCGTCTGCTCAGGAGCTGGGTCGGCTGCCTGGAGTGGGTCCGGTCGCGGCGCTGGCGATCGTCGCGGAGCGAGAGCGAAACGGTCCGTTCCGCGACGCTGGCGACCTGACGCGCGTGCGCGTCGGAGTCGGATGCCTGGAGCAGGGGCGCGAGGTCTAGTGGCGGATCGTCGGTCCGCCGCGGGCAGTAGAGTGCATCGAACGGCCCCTGTACCGAGCCTTGCGAAGGCTCCAGTTCGCCCGTGCGAGACGCAGCAGCGTCGTCTTGTCTGAACCGTTTGCACCGACGACTCCGGTGAAGCCGTGAGAGAAGTGGACGGACAGATCGTCGGACAGTGTTTGACTGGCGGTATCGAATTGGAACGAGACGTTGTGAAACACGACGGAATCGTCGGCGGGCATGGCACTTCTCCACAATGGATCTAAAGACGCTCGAAGTGGGGTGGGACTGCTGTCGGGTCTTAGAGATCTATTATGGGTGTGCCGTCTGGCTGTGGACGATTTTGGGAGACTCGACGGTAGATAGACGCGTCCTTCTGGACAGGAGTCGCGTCGCCGTTTTTCCTTCTACATCACGCTTCGGACGCCGATCTCCTAGGGCGTGATGATGCCCGAAAATTGGATGTGAATCAGTGGCCTGACCCTCATCAGGCCGAACATGACCACCGGTGGCTCCACGCCGTAGGTGGTCATGTCCAACGCCAGCTCGCCCTCCATCCGGACACCCGCCCCGGACGGCGTCAGCGAGAGAGGGAAGCTCACCTCTTTCGTGGAATCGAGGATGGTGAGCGTGCCGGTCGTAGCTGCGCCCTGGCCACTCGCCTCGTAGCCCCCGAGCCGGAAGGTGATCTCCGCGAACTCGTCCGCCCTCATCGCCTCCAAGAGATGTTCCCTCATCTCCTCCTGAGGACACACGAAGTCCTTTACCCGCAGACTGAGCGTGGCGGCCTGGACTCCATCCGCGAGCCCTCGCACCGCGGTCGACGATCCTGCCGTGACCTGGGCGGTGCCCGGCACCGTGCAGGTCCAGCCCCGTATGGTCGAGCTCCCGGAGACCGTGAAGTCGATAGTCGCCTCCTGCGCCGCAGCCGTGCCGCCCTGCAACAGCGCCAGAGCAACGACGCCAGCGGTCACGATCCGTGCAAGACGCGTTTGGCTAGCCGTGGACATGACCTCCGCATTCACTGGCCTCACAGCCCGAAGCCCCACTGGTTGTGCCGCATCATGATGGGATTCTTTGCTTCCATCACGAAGCGGGAGGTGATCTCGTCGATCGAGTTGGTCCGAGTCTGCCGCATGACCATGCGAAACTCGGCCATGATCAGATCGATGACCTTCTCGACCCCGTCCTCGCCGAACGCGCCGAGTCCCCACACATAGGGACGCCCGATTCCGACTGCGTCGGCGCCCAGCGCTAGGGCCTTGAAGACGTCGGTCCCGCGACGGACCCCACTGTCGATCATGACGGGGACCCGTCCTCGTACCGCTGCTACGACTTCAGGCAAGGCGTCGATCGTCGACCACATACTGTTCACCGCGCGCCCACCGTGGTTGGACACGTAGATCGCGTCGGCGCCGTGTTCGACCGCCAGCTCTGCCTCCTCTGCGGTGACGATGCCCTTCAGCACGAGGTTCATGTCACTCGCGTCCTTGAGCCGCTTGACATAGTCCCATGTGTAGGGAGGACGCTCGCCGGAGGTCCCCTCGAGCCCACGGTTCATGGGCCGCTGGTAGCCCTGCTGATGATTGTGGCAGCTCTGGCAGAGCTGGAAGTCCATGCCCTCGCCAACGAGAGACCGGCGGTTCAGCTCGCGGTTGCTTCCGCCCAACAGGTCGATGGTCCATACCAATGTGGGGCAACCCGCGCTCGCCACACGGGAGATAAGCCGCTGGTTACGGTTCCAGTCGGGCGTCGTGTAGATCTGGAACCAGTGCGGCTCGCCCCGCGCCTCCGCAATCTCGTCATACGAGTTCGAGCTCACATGCGACTGGAGCTGCAGCACACCCCTGCGTCGAGCTGCCCGCCCGGCGCCCGCCTCCCCCTGCGTGTGGTAGGCCTGTAGGGCCGCCACCGGGCAGAGGAACAGCGGTGCATCGAAGCGCTGTCCGAGAATGTCTATCGAGGTGTCGAACCCGGTTGGGGCTGAGGAGGGGAGCCGTCGGGGACGGAGCATCAGACGCTGGAATCCCTCCCTGTTCGCGACCCGCGTCTCGAAGTCGTCGACGCCCATGTGCAGGTAGTCCCAGTGCTGGGCCAGGCTGTTCTCATGGAGCACGCTCTCGAAGTCCCACACGTTGGTCGCATCGTCGGGGGATGTCACGAGGCTCCCCGTCAACTGTTCTTCCTGGGCTTGTTGCGGAGGGAGCTGCTGGGTAGGGCTTTCCTGGAGGGCGCGGCTCTCGCGGACGTAGTCCGATAGCACCGGCTCGCCGCAGTTGACGCAGGGGACCGGTGGCGGCGTGTGGGTTGGTACTTCGGCCGCGACGGGCTCCAGCCAGCTCGGCGGTACGGCGGAGTAGGCCAGGGCCGCCAGCGGACTCGCGGCCAGGAACTGGAAGAACCTGCGCCGACTTGTCCCCTGATCCGGGAGAGACGTTGGCGATCCCTTCTGTGTCATGTCCGGTCTCCTCGAGTGCGCGAGCCGTATGCCCACCGGCTTCGTCCCGAAAGTGGAGGCGGGCTGCTAGCGTTGCAACATGCGGTCGCGCTGAGCTCGTGGCCTCTCATCTTACACGCCGGACAAGAGCGGCAGATGCCCCGTGTGGGGCGGGTCGCTCCGACGTCGGCGGTTCCGAGCGAGTGTGGGGGAGGAGAGCTGTTGTCGGAGGAGCCGCGACTTGTCCGCCTTGGCCCGCGGCGCGTGCGTGTTTGTGCGCCGGGACTCACGGGCGAAGCCGTCGCTTCGTCTGCTGGCCTCGTCGGGGCGATCAATCGACTCGGTCAAGAGACGTAGTTATGGTATCGTGGTGTGAAAGAGGAGGAGTGGTGGGGTCCGTGCCTCCCGCGGTGGAATAAGCCGCGGACGTGCTCACGCTGGCCGCGCTTCTCGGCGCGCCCTCAGGGGCCGCCGGCCAGGAGATCCCCGACTCCGCGATCGTCACTGTCATCGCACGAGGCCTCCAGACCGTGTGGGCCCTGGCTGAGGCGCCCGACGGGCGCCTCGTCGTGACGGAGCACGGGGGCCTCGTTCGCACGATCGTGGAAGGCGAGTTCGCCCACGAGCCGTGGCCAGAGCTCGCAGTGCACGAAGTCCTGGGCGACGGGCTTCCTGCTCGCGGCGGGCACCTTCGTCGGCGCGCTCGTCGGAGTGCGGCTGCAGGTGCCCAAGGGCCAGAGGTGGGTACGGGGCGTGCTGACCGTGGTCGTCGTGGCCTTCGCGGTCCGCCTACTCATCGGCGGGTGAAATACGTGGGGGGCGCCGTTTCCGACGCCCCCCGTAAGCCGCTTACGTGGCGGCGATGCTTCCAACGCCTGGCCGCCGCTAGTACCGGTAGTACTCGGGCTTGTAAGGGCCTTTCTTGGGCACGTTGATGTATGCCGCCTGTTTGTCGGTGAGCACGCTCAGCTTCGCCCCCAGCTTGTCGAGATGCAGCCTCGCGACTTTCTCGTCGAGGTGCTTGGGCAGCACATACACCTTCTTCTCATAGCTCTCGTTGTGCGCCAGCTCGATCTGCGCGATGACCTGATTGGTGAAGCTGGCGGACATCACGAAGCTCGGGTGGCCAGTCGCACAGCCCAGGTTCATCAAACGACCCTCAGCGAGGATCAGAACGGAGTGTCCGTCCGGGAACGTCCACTCGTGGTACTGCGGCTTGATCTCCTTTTTTTCTATCCCGGGGAACTTCTCGAGACCCGCCATGTCGATCTCGTTGTCGAAGTGCCCGATGTTCGCGACAATGGCCTTGTCCTTCATTTGGGCCATATGCTCGGCCGTGATGATGTCGCGGTTTCCCGTGGCACTAATGAACACGTCGGCGGTGCCGAGCACGTCCTGCAAGGTCTGCACAGAGTAGCCCTCCATCGTCGCTTGCAGCGCGCATATCGGGTCGACCTCCGCGATGGTGACTCGCGCGCCCTGCGCCTTGAGCGCCTGAGCGCACCCCTTGCCGACGTCACCGTACCCGATCACCATCGCCGACTTTCCCGAGAGCATGACGTCAGTCGCCCGGTTGAGGCCGTCGATCACCGAGTGACGGCACCCATATAGGTTGTCGAACTTCGACTTCGTGACCGAGTCGTTGACGTTGATCGCGGGAAAGAGAAGCGTCCCAGCCTCCTCCATCTCGTACAAACGGTGCACGCCGGTAGTGGTCTCCTCGGAGACGCCACGCACCGTCGATGCGATACGCTCCCACTTGCCCGGATCGTCGGACAGGGTCGCACGCAGTAGCTCGAGAATCACTCCCCACTCGGCGGGATCGGAGTCGACGTCGAACGCCGGAACGTTGTCTACGGTGCCGTACTCCGAGCCTTTGTGCAGCAGTAGAGTCGCGTCACCGCCGTCATCCACGATGAGGTCTGGACCCGAACCGTCGGGCCACGTGAGCATCTGGTCGGTGCACCACCAATACTCTTCGAGCGTCTCGCCCTTCCAGGCGAATACTGGCACGCCACTGGGGGCCTCAGGTGTTCCATCGCGTCCGACCACGATGGCCGAGGCCGCGTGGTCCTGTGTCGAAAATATGTTGCACGACGCCCAACGAACGTCGGCTCCGAGGTCCACGAGGGTCTCGATGAGTACCGCGGTCTGCACCGTCATGTGCAGCGATCCGGCGACCTTGAGTCCCGCGAGCGACTGTTGTGGGCCGTACTCGGCGCGAGCCGCCATGAGGCCGGGCATCTCGTGCTCGGCCAGACGTATCTCGCTGCGTCCCCACTCCGCGAGCGAGATATCCTTCACTTTGAAAGCAGGCCGAACGGCACCTTCCTTTTGCTCGGGCAGAACTGCGGTATCAGTCATGGATTCCTCTCAGCTAGGTAGGTCATTCAAGGGAAGAGTGTCGGATGAAGTGGCCGAGTCAGGAGCGTTCGGCCGAGGCAAGAAAGAGCAGGGGACCTGAGGCTGACGCCTCCGGGCGTAGCGGCTGCGTCCTCACGGCGTCGAAGCCGGCGTCCGCGAGCCACTGTGCGACCTGACTGAGCTCGAAACCCGGCCACACGTGACCCATGTCCTCGGCGTATCCGTGCCCGCGCTCGTGAGCTCGCATGTCCACGACAATGACTCGGCCGCCCGGTCTGAGTGCGCGGTGCACCTCGTTCAGGACGAGTGCCGGATCGATGACGTAGTGCAGGACCAGACCGAGCACGGCCAGGTCGAGTTCGCCGTCCGCGATCGGTAGCAGTTCGAGGTCTCCTTGCCGCAGTTCGACGTTGTCGGTCGCTTCGAGCCGTAGCCGAGCGGCTGCGAGCATCTCCGCGGAACGATCGATACCGATGACCCGGCGAACGAAGGGTGCCACCATCTCGGAGAAGGCACCCGTTCCCGCTCCCAGGTCGCCCATCACCCAGTCTGAGTCCAAGAGCCCGAGCAGAGGCCCGAACGACGCGGAGGGGCCGAAGAGTTCCTCGCGAAGCTCGTCCCAGCGCCCAGCCGCCTCGGCAAAAAAGGCCTCCGATCGGCGGCGCCGCACGTCCAGAACCGCGCCGGCGCGCTCCGCGTCGATCGCGTAGATGCCCTGCCCAGCGACCTCGGTCCGCACCAGTGACCAGAGCTCTTCCGCACCCTTGTCGAGGGTGGGCGACAGGCGGTAGTGGCGGCTGCGACCGTCAGCCCGCGCCTGCAGCCACCCTTCGGACATGAGCGTTTTGAGGTGTCGGCTGACGTTGGGCTGGGGCGCCTGAAGTACTGTGCAGAGCTCAGAGACTGTGAACTCGCTCTGCTGCAACAGAGTGAGGATGCGCGTGCGCGTCTCGTCGCCGAGCGCAGCGAGGTGGTCCAGGATCGAAGTCACAGTGGTATGCATAGATGCGGATACAAACATATATCAATACCCACTGGCCGCAAGCAGGGCGTGCATAGGCTAACCAACGCCCACCCACGTGCCGATCCTTGCGTCATCGCCTACGTCCCGTCGCTCCACGGTCCGGAACTCCCCCGAATGGTAGAATGGAGTGCCCAAGGATCACCCGCACGCGCCGCACGACGACATCGTCTATCCGGCCGCGATCCCGTTTGTCCTTGTGTATGTCGCGTGCTGTGGGGCGATCTGGACGGGGGTTCCCAAACAGGCGCTGTGGGTTGCTCTGGCGCTGTACTTCGTGCGCGTGTGGGCGATCACGGTGGGGTATCACCGCTACTTCAGCCACCGCTCCTACAAGACGAGCAGGCTCTTCCAGTTCTGTTTGGCGTTGTTGGGACAGAGTTCAGCCCAGCGGGGCGTGATCTGGTGGGCTGCGGTTCATCGTCACCACCACCTGCATTCGGACACCCCCGAGGACGTGCATTCGCCACGCCACCACGGCTTCTGGTACTCGCACGTGCTCTCGATCTTCAACCCCAAGTATGGCAAGCCAGACTATTCGGGGGTTCGCGACCTCACTCGCTTTCGTGAGCTCGTCATCCTCGATCGCAACCCATACGCACCGGCGGCGCTTTTGGCGTTTCCGCTCTTACTCTGGGGCGGCTGGTCGATGATGGTGGTCGGATTCTGTTGGAGCACCGTGCTGCTATTCCACTGCACGTTCTTCATCAATGCACTCGTGCACGAGCACGGCTCACAGCGGCACCTCACCGGTGATGATTCTCGGAACAGCTTCTTGCTGGCGCTCATCACGCTCGGCGAGGGGTGGCACAACAATCACCGTCACTATCAGAGCTCGACACGACAGGGGTTCCGGTGGTGGGAGATCGACGTCTCCTTCTACGTCCTGTCCGCGATGTCGTGGTTCCGCCTCGTCTGGGACTTGCACGAGCCGCCTGAAGCGATCGTGCGGGGAGAGAGACCGGTGGGACGAAAGGTGCTGGAGAAGGTCGCCGCCGAACTGGCCGGCACGTTCAGTGTCGAGGTGATCTGCGCCCACCTACCCACGGTTCCCGAGTTGCGAGAGAAGGCCGAGCAGATGTTTGAGGAGGCCCCCTCGCTCGACGCGATCGTGGCGCGTGCCCACGAGATCCTGGCTCAGGCGGTCGCAGCCCACCTAGGCGATAAGGCGGCAGTGCGCGCGTAAGAGCGCACGGTCGAGCCCCTAAGCAGTCGGGACGTGTCATTGCTTGCCCCGCTAGGCGACCTGGCACATTCTTCGTCGCCCTGCTTCCGGGACGCACCAGCCCCGGGACATGAACTGCCAAATCGGAAACGCGCATGAACTGGCTACAGACCGTAGTCGACTTCGCCCAAAGATGGGTCATCGACATCGGAATCCCATACGGGGACGAGGTCATTCCGCTGATGGTGATCCTCCTGCTCGGCACCGGATTCTACCTCACGGTGCGAACAGGATTCGTGCAACTCTCCCGGTTGGGACACGGTTTCGGGGTGACGTCCGGTAAGTACGATGATCCGGACGATCCGGGTGACGTCTCGCACTTTCAGGCTCTGACCACGGCGCTCTCGGCGACCGTCGGAATTGGCAACATCGCCGGCGTCGCGATGGCGATTCACTGGGGTGGCCCAGGTGCGCTCTTCTGGATGTGGGTGACAGCGTTCGTGGGAATGGCCACCAAGTACTCGGAGGTGACGCTGGCTCAGAAGTACCGCGTGGTCGACGAAGTCGGGACGGTGGCGGGTGGACCGATGTACTACATCGAGAAAGGCCTCGGTCCGCGCTGGAAGCCGATGGCGATTTTCTTTGCGGTCATGCTCGGGTTCACTGCGTTCCTGACCGGCAACGCTGTGCAGGCCCAGACCGTCGCGGACTCGATGTTCGACGCGTTCAGAATCCCGCAGATGTACACGGGCTTCTTCACGGTGACGGTTGTCGCCGCTGTCGTCCTTGGCGGCATCGGTCGCATTGGAAAAGTGACGGCGGTCTTGGCCCCCATCATGGCCGCGATCTACGTATTCGGCGCGCTCGTCATCATCGCGCTCAACATCGGTGCTCTCCCGGCTGCGGTGGGTCTGATCTTCACGGAGGCCTTCAACCCGCAGGCAGGCGTCGCCGGCGTAGGCACTGGTGTTTTCCTCATTACGCTGATGTGGGGGGTCCGGCGCGGTCTGTTCTCCAACGAGGCGGGGCAGGGTTCCGCCCCGATTGCACACGCCGCGGCGAAGACCGACGAGCCTGTATCCGAAGGCGTGGTCGCGCTGCTAGAGCCTTTCATCGACACCATCATCATCTGCTCGTTCACAGGTCTCGTCATCATCATGACGGGTGTCTACTCGGAGCGTTTCCCCACTGAGCTGACGCTGGGCGGAGGCGATATCACGTATACCACGATGACTGCGGAGAACCGCTCTGAAGGCATCACCCCCCCCCCCGAGATCGCGATCGCCGAGGGACTGCATGTGAATTCTGGCGTCGGCGCAAGCCTCGTTTCATGGCATGAGGCCAGCGTCGAGCCGTTGTACACCGACGAGGCGCGCACGCAACTCTTCACGGGGACGATCTATCCGGCCCGAGGCGAGGCCATCGCCGCCGACGGCGATGTCTTGACGTCACTCTACGGTGAAGCGGTAGAGGCAGGTGCTCCACTCACAATGGCCGCCTTCAACAAGGGGCTGCAGCCGCTGGGCGACTGGGGTCATTACATCGTGGTTTTGGGTGTTCTGCTCTTCGGCATCTCGACCGCGATCTCGTGGAGTTACTACGGAGATCGCTGTGCCTACTACGTGTTCGGCGCGCGCGCCATCTTACCCTACAAGATCATCTACCTGGGCATGCACCTCTTTGGCGCCAACGTCGCGGCCGTGGGTGTGATCTGGGCTTTGGGAGACGTCGCTCTCTCCATCGTCATCTGGCCGAACCTGATCGCCTTGCTGCTTCTGGCGCCGGTCGTGGTGGAAGAAACCAAGAGCTACTTCGACCGTCGTCCCTGGGAACGTCGTGCTGCTGGCGGAGGCGACTGAGGTCTTAGCTCCCTACAGCCCCAATGAAGGCCGCGGCCCGGCGCGGATCGACTCCGGCGCCCGGCCGCCCGTCGTTCATGATCGCGCTGCCGACGATGGCACCGTCCGCCAGGGAGAGCAGCTCAGATGCATGCTCCGTCGCTAGCCCACTTCCGATCAGTACTGGTGCCCCGCCGACGTTGTCCTTGACTACGCGCAGATCGTCGGCGCTCGCTGCGCGGTTCGTCCCGGGCCCGCTCACGATGAGCGCGTCCGCCAGTCCTCGGTGCCAGGTGTCGGCGGCGGCGTCGCTGAGCGTCGATCCAGCGGGAGAGGACGCATGTTTGACGTGTACGTCGGCCAGGACGCGCACGTCTACGCCCAGGTGCGAGCGCCGGCGGAGCGTGTCGTGTGCCTTTCCCTCGATCAGCCCCTAGTCGGTGTACATCGATCCGGTGTGTACGTTGACGCGAATGAACACAGCCCCCGTTACCGCGGCGATCGCCATCGCCGCAGCAGCGTCGTTGCGCAGCACGTTCACGCCGATGGGCAGTGAAACCGTGGCCATGACTCCGAGTACGGCGGCGGTCATGGCGGCCACGGTTTCCGCGGGCACCGAGTCGGCGAAGAAGGGCACCTCGAGGAAATTCTCGACCAGGACTCCGTCGAAGCCCGCTTCCTGCAACGTATGCGCGTCGCGCGCTTCCCGGTCGAGCGCGGCGTCCGTGGGTCCGCTCCACCGCGGCGACCCGGGCAGCGGCAGCAGATGCACCATCCCGATGAGCGGCTTCTTGTCGGGCCAGACATCGGCGATTCCTTGCACGTGCTGACCGCCCGTCACTTGGCGTCCCCCTTGGGGGCTCTCGGCGCGCGATCGTCTTCCACGAGTCGCCCCGGCATGACGGCCTCTCGCCCGAATCGGTTCCTCAGTTCGTCGACCGTGCGCGAGACCGTTCGCTCGCGCTCCGTCTCGCCCGCGACGGGCTCCGCGAACAGGCCCAACTGGGATGCAGCGCTCGATGCCACGAGGCCGGTCAGGCCAACACCGAGTAGACGGGCGGGAACCCGCCTCTTGCGGCGGAGCTCCGCGAGCAACGTTTTGGCGACCCCGTAGATTGCGTGGTCGGACTCGATCGGTTCCGGCACCGTGCGACTGTGCTGGCGCGTCTTGAAGTCGTGGTCGCGCAGCTTGACCGTGACCGTCTTGGCTCGGAATGACTGTTGTCGCATGGTCCGGGCCACCGACCCGGCCTGCCGCATCAACCGCCGCTCCAACTCCTCGTCATCGTCGATATCCGCGAAGAAGGTGCGTTCGGAGGAGATCGACTTGCGACGTTCCCGCGGGTCCACCTCGCTCGAGTCGACCCCGCGGATACGCCGATATAACCACGCTCCCCGTCGCTCTCCGAACCAGCGTTGCAGCCACTTGATCTGCACCGCGTAGGCGTCCTCGACACGCACCAGGCCCCGTTTCTCGAGCGCTGCCACCAACGAAGGGCCGATGCCGGGCAGGTCGGCCAAGTCCAGTCCGCGCAGAAAAGCCTCTTCTTCACCGGCGGGCACGATGTGGACTCCGGCGGGCTTGGCGAAGTTGGTCGCCAACTTGGCGATCACCCTGCGCGTGCCGCCACCGAGCGACACGGAGACTTTGGTGCGCTCGAGCACCGTCTCGCGGATGCGCCACGCGGTTTCCGCGAAGCTCTCGTTCTGGAAGAGGCGCTCGGTGCCGGTCAGGTCGAGATAGAACTCGTCGACCGACGCAGCTTGCACGACTGGAGACAAATCCATGAGGGCCTCTTTCACCGACTGACTTCTGGCACTGACCGCACTTCGCGGCACGCCGATGACGGTAGCGTCGGGGCAAAGGCGTAGCGCGTGGGCCGTTGGCATCGCGGAGCGCACGCCGTAGGCCCGCGCTTCGTAGGACGCGGAGGTCACTACTCCTCTCCCCGTCGGCGAGCCACCGACGATGAGAAGCGGTGCCTTGCCGGCCCCCTCCGGGTCCTCGAGTCGAGCGACTTGCACGAAGAAGGCATCGCAGTCCACGAGTAGGATGCGTTTCACGGGCGCTGATTCCGGCAAGATGACGTCGGCTCGGGTCGGATTGCTGATAGCCATCATGAGGCGTACAATCTCCGCGCCTACGACAACAAAGCCAAGGAGCCCGGCAGATGGCCTATCCGTTCGCCCTTCCCGACCTCGCATACGCGCACGACGCGCTCGAGCCAACCATCGACGCACGCACGATGGAGATCCACCACGGCAAGCACCATGCGGCTTACACCAGCAAGCTGAACGCGGCGCTCGAGGGCCATCCCGACCTCCACGGCAAGTCTGCCGAGGACCTGCTCGCCGGGCTCGGCTCGTTGCCCGACTCCATTCAGGGCGCGGTGCGAAACAACGGCGGCGGATACGTGAACCACACGCTGTTCTGGGACGTCATGACGCCGGGAGGTGCCAGCGCGCCTTCGGGCGATCTGGCTGCAGCGATCGACGCCGCATTTTCTTCCCTCGATGACTTCAAGGCCAAGTTCCAAGCGAACGCCGGTGGGCAGTTCGGCTCCGGATGGGGTTGGCTCTGTGTCGATGCGGACGGAGGCTTGCAGGGTTTCTCCACGGCGAACCAGGACAGCCCGGTCATGCGAGGGCTTACTCCAATTCTGGGCGTGGACGTGTGGGAGCATGCCTACTATCTGAACTACCAGAACCGGCGCCCAGACTACCTTGCCGCCTTCTGGAACGTCGTGAATTGGGATATTGTAGGGGCACGCTACGATGCGGCTCGAAGCTGAGTCGAGTAGGGCTGAAAAGACCAGCTTGTGTATCGGCAAACATATGTTTACATATGTGAAGGGTGATAGGACGAAGGGCCGGTTGTAGGCGGCCGTTGTCCATGGGACCTCAGGGACGAGAGCCGGAGTGACTCAGCGTACTTCTCATTCGATCGCGCGATGTCTCGCCGTTGCGACTTCGTTGGTGGCGCTGTCCGCCGCTCCGGCGTCGAGTCAGAGCCTCAGGGGCTCCGCCGCGTCGCTCGACCTGCAGAACAGAGTCGCCCGTCAGCACGATTTCACCTTTATCGACACCTCCGAGCGCGTCCGTCGTTTTACATCCATGGGGCTGCTGGTACGCTTGAGACCCGGACGAGACTTCGAGTTGCACTCGGTGTCGTTTCCCTATGCACGACCCGAGGTGGCGCTCTTCGTCGAGCGGCTATCCGGCCAGTACCGTGCCGCCTGCGGGGAGCAGTTGGTGGTCACGAGCCTCACTCGGCCCACGACCAGGCAACCGCGCAATGCGTCTTCGCGCTCCGTTCATCCGACGGGAATGGCGGTCGACCTGAGGTACAGCAGGAATCGGAACTGCCGCGTGTGGCTGGAGCGTGTGCTCACGCAGTTGGAGGCCACGGGTGTGCTGGAGGCGACGCGAGAGCGCTACCCGGCGCACTACCACGTGGCGTTGTTCCCGAAGCCGTATGCGGCGTACGTCCAAGGCAAGTCGACTCGGTCGGTCCAGCGCGTGCAGCAAGTGGCCTACACCGTCCGGTCCGGCGATTCGTTGTGGACGATCGCGCGCAAGCATGGCACCACCGTCGACGTGCTCCAGCGCACCAACGGGATCCGCGGTAGCAGGATCTACGAGGGTCAGGTGCTGGACGTCCCAGGGAGCCGGTGACACCGAGCAAGCTTCGTCCGGCCGTCCGTTCGTGAGCGACGCACCCGCGCCAGGCACCATCGACCCTGAACAGATCTCGGGTTGCGAGCGCTATCAGTTGCTTACCTCGCTCGTGGTGCCGAGGCCGATCGGTTGGATTTCGACCTGGGGCGTGAACGAGGAGCCGAACTTGGCGCCATTCAGCTACTTCAACGCCCTCTCGTCCAGCCCCATGCTGGTTGGGGTATCGATCGGGCATCGTTCGAGCGGTCCGAAGGACACCCTCGTGAACATTCGCGATCGGCGCGCTTTCTGCGTCAACATCGTGACCGAGCCGTTCTTGAATGCGATGAATTCCACGTCGGCCGACGTGGCGCCCGGCGTCGACGAGTTCGGCTTGGCCGGTCTCGAGCCGGTTCCATGCAAGCGGGTGAGTGCGCCGTTCGTGCACGGCTGTCCAGCGGTCATGGAATGCGAGCTGCAACAGGAGGTCTCTCTTGGTGATGCGCCCAACACGCTGATGATCGGGCGCGTAGTCGTTTTGCACTTGGACCCTAGCCTCGAGGCCGTCGCGGGCACCTCCGCCATCGATCCGGAAGTGCTTCGACCTGTCGGGAGGCTATGGGGGGCCAGCTACGCTACGCTGGGCACTGTGATCTCCGTCCCTCGGCCGGAATAGAGCACCTCTGTCTCGTGCCCGCGTTCTTCTACCTCGGGCTGTTGAGATCGACCGTGCCGCCCCAACTCGAGTGAGGAGGTCGCGTCATTTTCGCGGGAGCCGCAGGATAACCCCGGAGTCCTGATGGAGCTGCAACGGCTCCTGTCCGAGGTGGCCCGAGCCCGGCACGATTTGAACAATCCGCTGACATCAGCGCTCGCCTCACGATTTCGGCCGTGGTTACTTCTAGCTGGCGATCACGCGAGTGCCGGTGACACATTGGCTGCACTCGCGGCTCTCGACTCGGCCGATGCTCGTGCCACTTCTCCTGCATGCCTCGACGCGACTCGGCAGGTCCGGCTCGCGCTCGCTTCATCCTCGAACTCCAATTAGCTCGACTGACATGTCCAATCATCAAGCTTCCGGCGTCAATTTTCCTGGTGTACCAGCCACGGAACTCCCTTGGGATCGTGTCACCCTGTCCGTCGTGATTCCCGCGTACAATGAGACTGCGACCGTCGAGAGCCTATTACGCCGGGTGCGTGAGGTACCGCTCAAGCTCGAAGTGATCGTCGTGGACGATGGCTCCACCGACGGGACCCGTGAACTGCTCGAAGAGCTCGAGGGTGAGTTGATCGATCAGCTGATCTTCCATGAGAAGAACGCGGGCAAGGGCGCTGCGCTGCGCACAGGCTTCGGAAGAGCAACCGGGGACGTCGTCGTCGTCCAGGACGCGGACCTCGAATACGATCCCTACGAGCTTCCCATCCTGCTCGAGCCGATCCTGAGCGGAAGAGCCGACGCGGTGTACGGTTCCCGCTTTCTGGGTGGGCCCCACCGTGTGCTCTTTTTCTGGCATTCAGTGGGCAATCGCTTGCTCACACTTCTCTCCAATATGTTCACAGACCTCAACCTCACGGACATGGAGACGTGCTACAAAATGGTGCGCACCGAGCTCCTGCAGTCCTTACCGCTGTCCGCGTACCGGTTCGGAATCGAGCCCGAGTTGACCTCGAGGCTCTCGCAGGCGGGTGCTCGCATCTACGAGTTGCCGATCAGCTACCACGGACGCTCCTATGCCGAGGGTAAGAAGATCGGATGGAAGGACGGCGTGTCTGCGTTCTGGTCGATCCTCAGGTACAATATTTCGCCACCTCGCGTACCGAAGTGGACTCCGCCGTCGACCGATCCGTGGAACGAGCCCGATCGTATCGCGGCCGGCTCCGAGGGCGCCGCTGAGCCCGAAATCGGGCCCGGGTCCTCTGACTCCGGCGCCCCCGAGTCTCGCGAGAACAGCTAGAAGCGAAGTGCCGACAACGCTCCCGAGGGCACGAGTCCTCCTGCTGTTCGTCGCTGCCTCGGTGTACGCGAACTCGCTCGGCAATGGCTTCACGTTCGACGACAACTGGCTCATCGTCGAGAATCCGGTGGTCATGGAGGGCAGGGTCGCGGACGCGTTCACTGCTCCCTACTGGCGCGGTGCGCGTGGCGGAACGGAAAACTATCGTCCGATCATGCTCTCGAGTTTCGGGCTCGAGTGGGCTGCCTTCGACGGGAGTGCCTTCGAGTTTCACGTCGTGAGCGTGCTCGTGCACGTGCTCGTTTGCCTGTTGGTGCTCGCGCTGCTGACCCGTTTCGTGTCGATTCCTGCGGCGTTTCTCGGAGTTCTTCTCTTTGCCGAGCACGTGGAGGCCGTGGCCAATGTCGTGGGGCGTGCGGAACTCTACGCGGCTCTGGCGTACCTCGGGGCCTGCCTTTTTGGACTCGTGCTTGCTAATCTCCATCATATCGCAGGGCCGCATTTCATATATTTTTTTGGAGTTTCAGATCATGCGAGACAAGAAGGGTTTCACCCTTATTGAACTCCTGATTGTGGTCGTGATCATCGGAATCCTGGCGGCAATCGCCATTCCGAAGTTCTCCGCCACCCGGGAGAAGGCGTACTTCGCAGCGATGAAGTCGGATCTCAATAACCTGGCTAGCCAGCAGGAGATCTACTACGCGGACGTGTCTGCGTACTCGACATCGACCACGGATCTCTCGTTCACGAGTTCCGCTGGTGTCACCGTGGCTTTGGCCGCTACCAGCTCCGGCTGGTCCGCGAGCGCTGTGCACGCCGCGCTCGGAACGACTGAGGGTTGCGTCATCTACGTCGGTACGGCTGCCAGTCCTGCCACACCGGTGACGTCGAGCGCTCCAGGTGAGGTTGCCTGCACCAGATGATTTGCTGATGCGACAGCGGATCTCCTCCGCGACGCCGCGATAATCAGAGCTACTGGTGGGTGGTCCGGGCCTGAGGCCCGGGCCGCCCAGTGCAGCAGCCACCGCCCCACCTTTCCCTTCTCATCCCCTAGGGGTGGTGCTCATGAACTCGACCCGCTCGGGCTTTACCCTGGTTGAGCTGGTAATCCTGATCGTCATCCTGCGGGATCATCCGTCCCGGAATTAGCGACTGGCGGCGATAGAGCGTGACGCCTGCCCTTGGTGCGCCCGAGCGCCTTGTCTATATATGCTCAGGTACCGTTTGGCCGAGCTGAACCACAACTCGTAGGCGAGCATGAAGCGCATTTCGTTCCGCACCGCAGGCGAATCCCACGGACGGGGGCTTACCGCCCTCATCGAAGGAATCCCCGCGGGCCTGGAGCTCGACATGAAGCGCGACGTCGATCCCGACCTCAAGCGGAGGCAGGGCGGGTACGGTCGGGGTCGGCGCATGCAGATCGAATCCGACCAGGCGGAGTTGCTCAGCGGCGTCCGTTTGGGCGAGACGCTCGGATCCCCCATCTCCATGACGATCTGGAATCGGGACTGGGAGAACTGGACGACTGCGATGAGCCATGAGCCGCCTGCCGAGGACGCGAATCCGAAGGCGCTGCGGCCGCACTACCTGCCACGCCCTGGACACGCGGATCTGGCCGGTGCGCTCAAGTACGACCGCCGCGACGTGCGTGACATCCTAGAACGGGCTAGCGCTCGCGAGACCGCGGCCCGCGTCGCATGTGGCGCGGTAGCGAAGCGCTTGCTCGCCGAGTTCGGCATCTCCATCGGGAGCCACGTCGTCTCGATCGGCCCGGTAGAGGTGGAGATCGGCGAGCTGCCGCAGGACATCAACGCGGCCGCCGATCCCAACCCCGTACGGTGTCTGGACGACGATGCCGCCACGCGCATCATGGAGGAGATCGATCGGGCGAAGGAACGCGGTGATACGCTCGGAGGCATCTTCGAGGTAGTGGTCACGGGTGCCCCCGTTGGGCTCGGAAGCTATGTCTCGTGGGACCAGAAGCTGGACGGTCGGCTTGCCGGAGCCGTGATGTCGATTCAGGCGGTAAAGGGGGTCGAGCTCGGGATTGGCTTCGAGGGTGCACGACGTCCAGGCTCTCAGGTTCATGACCCTATCGTGCGTGCCGAGGAGAAACCGCGCTCGGGTGCCATCGGGCGGGCGTCGAACAGGGCTGGAGGGCTGGAGGGCGGCGTTACGACCGGAGAGCCGGTCGTTGTCCGTGGCGCGATGAAACCGATCTCTACGTTGAGGAAGCGGCTGCCGAGCGTGGACTTGCGAGACGGCTCGGAGGGTGACGCGGCAGTCGAGCGCAGCGACGTGTGCGCGGTACCGGCCGCTGCGGTCGTAGCGGAGGCGATGGTCGCGTTGGTCATTGCGGACGCGTTTTTGGAGAAGTTCGGCGGAGACTCGATCAGCGAGATCAGTCGAAACTTCAATGGTTATCTCACCTATCTGACCGAGCGCGGATTCGGAGAACGGTGATCGCCTCTGGCCCCCTGCGAATACTGCTGGTGGGATTCATGGGATCGGGCAAGTCCACTGTCGGTGCGGAGCTGGCCAGGCGCTTAGGCTGGCGCTTCGCCGACGCGGACGACGTCGTGGAGCGAGAACGGGGCATGACGATCCCGGACATCTTTGCGCGGCTCGGTGAGCCTCGCTTTCGCGAGCTCGAACACGAGGTCACCCAGACGCTTCTGACGCAGGAGTGCATCGTCGTCGCCAGCGGTGGGGGCTGGTCGGCGGTGCCCGGCCGGCTGGGCGAACTCAGTGCGGCCACGGTTTCTGTCTGGCTGCGCGTGAGCGCTGAGGAGGCAGTACGACGGGCGCGGAATCAGCCGCGCTCCCGGCCGCTGTTGGGGGCCACGGATGCCCTCGGAGCGGTGCGAGAACTGCTCCGGCTGCGGACGCCGCTCTATGCGGAAGCGGAGCATGAGGTGGACACGGAGAGCTCATCCGTAGAAGATGTGTCCATTCGAGTCCTGGAGCTTCTGGGCCTCGACGACCCCATAGCGGACACTGAATGAGCGACCTTGTCATCGTCGAGTCTCCGGCAAAGGCACGTACGATCGGAAAATACCTCGGCGAGGGCTATGAGGTCGTGGCGTCTGTGGGGCATGTCAGAGACTTGCCCACCAAGGAACTGGGCGTCGATATCGAGAACGGCTTCGAGCCGAAGTACGTGACGATCCGGGGCAAGGGCAAGGTGATCGCGGAGCTGAAGAGGAAGGGTAGGGCCGCGGATCACATCATCCTCGCGACCGATCCGGATCGTGAAGGCGAGGCGATCGCGTATCACGTCGCGGAGCAGTTGGGGTATAAGAAAGACCGAGAGCGTTTCCAGCGGGTCACGTTTCGCGAAGTGACCAAGAGTGCGGTCCAGGCTGCTCTGGCCGCTCCTGAGGAGCTGGACACCAAGAAGATCGAGGCTCAGCAGGCGCGCCGCATTCTCGACCGGTTGGTGGGATACCAAGTCAGCCCCATGCTCTGGAAGCCGATCCGGCCGGGGCTCTCGGCAGGCAGAGTACAGACCGCGGCGCTCAGGCTCATCTGCGAGCGCGAGGACGAGGTCAAAGCGTTCGTCGAACAAGAGTACTGGTCGATCACCGCGCACCTGCGCCGCGACCAGCAACCGTTCGAGGCCAAGCTGCACCAGATCGACAGCAAGAAATTCACGCTGGAGAACGAAGAAGCTGCTGCCGACGTGGTACGCGACGTTGCCGACGTACCCTTCGAGGTTACCGAGGTCAAGCGACGCGAGCGGCGGAAGAACCCGGCCGCGCCGTTCACGACATCTACGTTGCAGCAGGAAGCGGCCAAGCGGCTTCGCTTTTCGGCCCGCAGAACAATGTCCAACGCCCAGCGGCTCTACGAGGGTCAGACGATCGGTGGCAGGGGCCAGATAGGTCTGATCACGTACATGAGGACGGATTCGACTCGGGTGTCCCCGAGCGCGGTCGATGAAGCGCGTTCGTGGATCACATCAGAGTTCGGAGATCCGTATGTCCCGAAGGCGCCGCGGCTGTATGGCGGCAAGCAGCAGAGGGCGGCGCAGGACGCGCACGAGGCAGTGCGCCCAACAGATGTCACGATCCACCCTTCGGAAGCCTCACAATACCTCGAGCAGGACCAGGCAAAGCTGTACGAACTCATCTGGCTGCGCTTCGTCGCGAGTCAGATGTCGCCCGCGGTCTACGACACCACGACTGTGGACTTCGACCTAGCTGGCGCCTCAGAGCGACATTTCCTGTTCCGCTCGACCGGCTCAATCGTGAAGTTCCGGGGATTCACGCGGCTCTACCTAGAGGCTACCGAGGCCGGAGAACACCGTCGCCTCGACGATTTGGAGCCGCTGCCCGACCTCAACAGCGGCGATGTCGTTGAGTTGGGGCGCATCGAGCCCAAGCAGCACTTCACCCAGCCTCCGCCGCGCTACTCGGAAGCGAGTCTCGTCAAGGTGATGGAGAAGCTCGGTATCGGGCGGCCCTCCACCTACGCGCAGACCCTCTCGCTGATCGTCGATCGGGGCTACGTAGAGCTCGAGCAGCGTCGCTTCCTGCCGACGGATCTTGGCGAGGTTGTTTCGAAGTTGCTCGTCCGCCTTTTCCCGGACCTCTTCGACGTCGAGTTCACCAGCCGCATGGAAACCGAGCTCGATCGTGTCGAGGATGGTGAGGTCGAATGGCGCGCCCTGCTCGAGGACTTCTACCCACGACTTCGCGAGCGCATCGAAGCAGGTGAGGCAAACTCCGACGCGATCATCAAGGAGATCCTCGCGGCTGAGGGAGAGGATTGCGACAAGTGCGGCCGCACCATGCTCGTGCGCTGGAATCGATTTGGTCGCTTCCTAGGCTGTTCCGGATACCCCGAGTGCAAGAGCACGCGCTCACTGGACGGATTCAATCCCGAGGGTGACGAGCTGGGTCCGCATCCCCAGTCCGGACGTATCGTACGACTCAAGTACGGCCCCTATGGCCCGTACATTGAGCTCGAATCGGAGGAGGAAGGTAAGAAGCCGAAGCGTTCGAGCCTGCCCAAGGGCAAGCAGCCTCAGGACGTGGATCTGGAGTATGCGCTGAGGATGCTCGAGCTACCGCGCGCGATCGGCGTGGACCCCGAGACCGACGACGAGATCTTCGCCGGCCTTGGCCGCTTCGGCCCCTTCGTTCGCAAGGGCAAGACATTCGCGAGTCTTAAGGATCACGATCACATGTGGTCGGTGACCGTGGACGAGGCGATTGAGTTGATCAAAGCCAAAGTGTCCGGGAAGGGAACGACACTCAAGGAGCTCGGGAAGCACCCTGACTCCGGCGACGAGCTCGTGATATTGTCCGGCCGGTACGGTCCGTATGTGACGGACGGGAGCCTCAACATGACGCTGCCCAAGGGCACGGAGCCGGAGAACGTGGACCTCGACCTCGCGGTCGATTTGCTCGCCAAGAAAGCTGCCCGAAAGGGCGGAAAGAAGGGCCGCCGGGGCAAGAAGTGACGGTCACGGTGGTCGGGGGTGGGCTGGCGGGCTGTGAAGCCGCGCTTCAGCTAGCTCAAAGAGGACACGAGGTCCGCCTCCTCGAGATGCGTCCTGTGCGCAACACCGAGGCGCACCAGACCGGGGACCTCGGCGAGCTCGTATGCACGAACTCGTTCAAGAGCGAGGGCCCCGAGAACGCACACGGCCAGCTCAAGAGGGAGATGAGAGCGCTCGGATCGGTTCTTCTGCGCTCGGCCGATCAGTCGCGCGTGGCGGCGGGATCGGCGCTCGCTGTGGATCGGAGCCTCTTCTCACAGGCGATGACCGCAGCGGTGGAGGCGGAGGCACGAGTCCGGGTCGTGAGAGGGGAGTGCACCGAGCTGCCGGAAGGTCCAGCGATCATCGCCACGGGGCCGCTGACCTCGGACGCTCTATCCGGCGCCATTCAGACGGTTCTCGGCGATGGCGGCCTAGCGTTCTTCGACGCCATCGCCCCGATCGTGCACCGTGACAGTGTGGACGAGAGTGTGGTTTTCGAGGCAGGTCGATTCGACGAGGACTCCGACTATCTGAATTGCCCGATGAACGAAGAGGAGTATGTCGCGTTCATCGACGCGCTGAACTCGGGCCAGGCCTACGAGGGCCACGATTGGGAGACGGTGCCGTATTTCGAGGGGTGTCTGCCCGTCGAGGTCATGGCGTCGCGGGGTCTCGACACGCTTCGCTTTGGACCCATGAAGCCGATCGGTCTCGCCGACCCTCGGACGGGTAATCGACCCTGGGCCGTAGTCCAGCTCCGTCGCGAAGATCGCGCCGGCCAAATGTGGAATATGGTCGGTTTTCAGACCCGTCTACGGGTCGGCGAGCAGCGCCGTATCTTCGCCATGATTCCGGGGCTTGCCGACGCGGAATTCCTGCGCGTGGGCTCGATCCACCGGAACAGCTATCTCAACTTCCCGGAGCGGCTCTCGTCGTATGGCGCCCCGGCTTCTCGTCCGGACGTGATTTTTGCCGGCCAGCTGACCGGCGTGGAGGGCTACACCGAGTCGGCCGCGAGTGGAATTCTGGCGGGCATCAACCTCGCTCGACTGCTGGATGGCGAAGACGCGATCGTGCCGCCCGCGACGACCATGATCGGCGGGCTCTTCGAGTACCTGAGGGAAGCCAAGCCAGGTCACTTTCAACCGATGAACTCGAACTGGGGTTTGGTCGAGCCGTTGCAAGAGCGGATCAAGGGCAAGAAGCAAAGGCGACAGATGCTTGCCGCGCGTGCCCAGGAACGCTTCCTGGCCTGGATGGAGGGGCACGGACTGAGGGCGGTCTCCTGAACCCTCATGCGGCGGGCCAGGAGGTTCGAGACTTTCTGCGACACCTAGCCGACGAACGGCAACTCTCCCGCCACACCGTCACGGCCTATGAGCTCGACCTGCGCCAGCTGACCGAGTTCTTGACCGAGTATCTCGGCCATGGGGACTGGCGTTGGGCCGACAAGGAGGTAGACCGTCTCGCTCTGCGGGGCTTCATGGGCTGGCTCGGTCGCAGGGGACTGAGCAGGCGCACGGTCGGTCGAAAGCTTTCTGCGACCCGATCCTTCTTCAGATTCTTGCATGGCGAGGACCGCATTGCCAGCAACCCGGCTGGTGCCGTTCGGGCTCCCAAGACGGCAAAGACGCTACCGGGACATCTGACTCGTGGTGACGCATCAGACGTGTTCACTGAAGCCGAGAAGCGAGCTGAACAGAATACGCTTGCTGCTGCCCGGGATCTCGTCATTCTCGAGCTTCTATACGGCAGCGGTTTACGGCTCTCCGAGTTGTACGCCCTCGACCTGGACGCGATTGACCGGGGCTCGAAGCTGGTGCGCGTGATGGGCAAGGGCAGGAAGGAGCGCATCGTTCCTGTTTCCGAAGCGTCTCTTGCTGCGATCGCCCACTACGAGCCACGACGCGCGGAGGTGCGGAACCGTGCGGACGATGCGCTGCTGGTGAACGCGCGCGGCGGACGGCTCTCTCGGCGCTCCATTCAAGCCGCAGTGCGCGCGTGTTTCGAGGTTGCTACCGGTGCACGCGGACTCTCCCCCCACGCGCTACGCCACTCCTTCGCGACGCATCTGTTGGAAGCGGGAGCCGATCTGCTCGCGGTCAAGGAGCTACTCGGCCATGTGTCGCTGTCCACGACCCAGATCTACACCCACACCACGAAAGATCGCTTGCGTCGGGTCTACAAGGACGCACACCCGCGGGGCGAGTAGCCGCACCAGCCCGGACTGCCATTTCGGCAGCGCCCGCATTAGATTCGTGGCCCCACGCTTGCACCATAGCGCCTCCGTTCAGCCGTGCGGCGAGGAATTCCACGAGAGCCAGGTCAGATGAGTCTATTGGAAGTTCGAGCGACCACCGTGCTCGCCGTCCGCCGTGACGGTCGAGTCGCCATGGGTGGAGACGGACAAGTCACGATGGGTGATACCGTCGTGAAGAGCAAAGCGCGCAAAGTCCGAGCCTTGAAGGACGGCAGCGTCCTCGCGGGATTTGCCGGAGCCGTCGCGGACGCGTTCACCCTCTTCGAGAAGCTGGAGGAGAAGCTGGAGCGTTATCCGGCCAATATGCGTAGGGCCGTGGTCGAGCTCGCCAAGGACTGGCGCACCGATCGCTACCTACGCCGCCTGGACGCGCTGCTCGCGGTAGCGGATAAGGAGCACTTGTTCCTGCTGAGCGGTACAGGTGACGTCATCGAACCCGATGACGGGGTGCTGGCGATAGGCTCCGGCGGCTCTTTCGCTCTGGCCGCCGCCCGCGCGCTGCAGAAGCATTCGAGCCTCGAAGCTCCCGAGATTGTCCGGCACGCGTTGGAGATCGCAGGGGACATTTGTATCTACACGAATCGGGACATCGTCGTGCTCGAGTTGGGCGAAGACCATGATGGAGGGGAAAAATGACGAGCAACGCGCTCGAATCTCAGGGCCTGCCAGAACAGGCGCTGACATCTGAGTCAGAGCCCCAGGACCTCGTCTGGCTCGACGAACTCACTCCGAGTCAGATCGTCTCCGAACTCGACAAGTACATCATCGGACAGGACGATGCCAAGAAGGCGGTCGCGATCGTGCTGCGGAATCGCTGGCGGCGGCAGCGTGTCGAGGAGGAGATGCGGCACGAGATCGCACCCAACAACCTCATCCTCATCGGCCCGACTGGCGTGGGGAAGACAGAAATCGCACGCCGCCTCGCAGGCCTTGCGGGGGCCCCATTCCTGAAGGTGGAGGCCTCGAAGTTCACCGAGGTAGGATATGTGGGTCGAGACGTCGAGTCGATGATCCGTGATCTGGTCGACATTTCCATCAACCTGGTGCGCGCGGATCGCGAGTACGAGGTGCAGGAAACCGCCGATAAGCGTGCAGAGGAGCGCATTTTAGAGCTGCTGTTGCCTGTGTCGAATCCGGACCCGGAGCCGCCTACGGGTGATGAGCGGCCGCACATTTTCGTTGCGGGGCCGACGGGCGTGGCCGAAGAACAGGAAGAGGGGGTGCTCGAACGTCGCCAACGCACGAGAGAGAAGCTGCGCAAGCTCCTCATAGACGGAAAACTCGAGGACCGCGAGATCGAGATCGAAGTGAGCCAGGCTCCGAACATCGAAGGCATGATGATCCCCGTGGGCGGTGGCGACGGGCTCGATCACAACTTCACCGAACTGTTGCAGGACATGCTGCCCAAGAAGACCAAGCGCCGGACCGTTTCGGTCTCCGAGGCGAGGCGGATCCTCCTGCAAGACGAACTGGACAAGCTCGTCGACATGGACGAGGTGGTGAACGAAGCGCTGTACCGTGCTGAGGAAATGGGGATCGTCTTCCTGGACGAGATCGACAAGGTGGTGGGACTGCGGGGTGGGCAGGGGCCCGACGTGAGCCGCGAGGGCGTGCAGCGAGATCTGCTTCCGATTGTCGAGGGATCCACGGTCTCGACCAAGTACGGCCTGGTACGCACCGACCACATTCTCTTCATCGCTGCAGGTGCGTTCCACGTGGCGAAACCCTCCGACATGATTCCGGAGCTGCAAGGTCGCTTTCCGGTTCGCGTGGAGCTACAGAGCCTGGGAGAGAAGGACTTCGTGCGCATTCTGCAGGAGCCAAAGAACGCGCTCCTAGAGCAATACCGTGCCATGATCGAGACCGAAGGCGCCAAGATCGAGTTCACCGACGATGCCATTGCGGAGATCGCGCGCATCGCGATGGAGCTCAACGAGCGTCTCGAGAACATCGGTGCGCGCAGGCTGCAGACCGTGATGACGACCCTGTTGGAAGAAGTGCTGTTCAAGCTCCCGGAAGCGGGCACCGACGCCATACACGTCGACCCCGCCTTCGTACAGGACCGGCTCGCCAGGATTTCCGAGGACGACGACCTCATCCGCTACATCCTCTGAAGTCGGACATCGTGGCCAAAAAGCGAGACTTCCTCGCCATTTCGGACTTCAGTCGGGACGATCTCACGCAACTGCTCGAGCGTGCGTGCTCTCTGAAGTCGGGGGTCGATAGAGCGCAGCTTACAGGTAAGACGCTGGCGATGATTTTCCGCAAGAGTTCCACGCGCACCCGAGTGTCGTTCCAGGTGGGCATGAGCCAGCTCGGGGGGCACGCGATCTTCCTCTCGGACTCAGACAGCCAGATCGGTCGTGGTGAGTCCGTGCACGACACCGCGAAGGTGCTGTCCCGCTATGTCGACGGCATCATGATTCGCACCTTCGCGCACGCCGAGGTGGAGGAGTTTGCGCGGCACGCTTCGGTTCCGGTGATCAATGGACTTACGGACCTCTTGCATCCGTGTCAGATCATCGCCGACCTGCAGACGATGGCTGAGGAGTTCGGCCGCGAGCATGCGGCGCGCACCGTGGCGTGGATCGGGGATGGCAACAACATGGCCAATTCGTGGCTGAATGCGGCGTACCGCCTTGGGTTCTCGCTGCGCCTGGCGTGTCCCGAGGGGTATGATCCCGAACCTGAGCTACTGGCGCGGGCGCAGCGCGAGGCCGACGTCGTTCTGACTCGTGACCGGTCCGAAGCGGTGCAGGGAGCCGATGTCGTCACGACCGATGTCTGGGCTTCGATGGGCCAGGAAGAGGAGGAGGCCCAGCGCATGGAGGCGTTCGAGACGTTTCTGGTGGACGAGTCCCTCATGGACCAGGCGGCGCCGTCGGCGATCTTCCTCCACTGCTTGCCCGCCCACCGCGGGGAGGAAGTCACCGCGGGCGTCATCGACGGACCCCAGTCACGCATCTTCGACGAAGCCGAGAATCGTCTGCACGCGCAGAAAGCGATCATGCTGGAACTGATGGCATGAGCGAGCAGTTCGAGCGCACCCCTCTTTACGACCGTCACGTCGCGGCCGACGCAAAGATCGTTCCCTTCGCCGGCTTCGAGATGCCGGTTCAGTACCCGACGGGGATCACCTCGGAACACCGTGCTGTCCGAGAGGGGGCGGGGCTCTTCGACGTCTCGCACATGGGTGAATTCGTCGTGCGCGGTCCGCAGGCGCTGGAGTTGATTCAACACGTTTCGGTGAACGACGCTGCCAAGATGGAGGTCGGCCAAGCTCAGTATTCAGCGATGTGTCTGGAGGACGGCGGCATCATCGACGATCTCCTGATCTACCGCTTCGGCGGGCACTACATGCTGGTCGTAAACGCGTCCAACTTGGCCAAGGACTGGGCCTGGATCGAGCGCCAGTCAGAGGCGTTCGAGTGCGAGCTGGAAGACGTGTCCGAGAGCACTGGGCTGATCGCGCTACAGGGCCCCGCGGCACGAGAGATCCTACGGCCGCTCGCGAGCATCGATGTCGATGACGTGAAATACTACCGCTTCTCGGAGGGCTCGGTCGCCGGCGCTCCCGCCGTCATCAGCGGGACTGGCTATACTGGCGAGGACGGGTTCGAGTTGTACGTGG
>Ga0310345_10001465_pt1 | contig 26159 bp, 25 predicted proteins | sample HC15DNA20500_MG_FD_204667 | JGI IMG/M metagenome (GOLD analysis project Ga0310345, IMG submission 204667) | Marine microbial communities from station ALOHA, North Pacific Subtropical Gyre - HC15-DNA-20-500_MG | ecosystem: Environmental > Aquatic > Marine > Oceanic | place: Pacific Ocean: North... | reverse complement strand
GAAAAGATGGCTGAAGAAATCATCGATCTGGTCGATCGGAAGCTCCCTGCCAAGGAACATTTTCGACCCGGACAAGCGCTTTGGAACGCCGTCTCGATTCACACTCGCCCGCTTTCTCGTCCTGGAGCAGGGTCGAGCTGAAAATCGCCGTGATGTCCGAAGAATAGCTTAGTTGATTCAGAGGTGTCTGTCCCCAACTGGAGACACAGACCAGGAAGATCAGCGCCGCCATCGGCAAAGCATAGATCGGGGGTCGAAGTGAAAACCAACGCTGTCTCTCCGTCGAAGCCTGGACGGGTCAAAGGCGATCATAGCTAGACTGATGGGCAATTACTAGCGGCCGACACCGTTGGCGGCACGTCAAGTGGCCAGGAAGCTGTTCGCCGGCTAGTAATCAGTCATCGCTGGAGAGCATGCGGCGGATCATCTGTTTGACATTCCTGGAACCCTTGATTGCCACCGTCAGGACGACGCCGTAGAACAGGAGTCCCGATACGATGAAGATGGCTGTCCAGATAAGCTTCCATGTCTCTGTGTCCATCGCCTTACCCTTTTTCGCCCGGCTGAAGTGTCCGTGGCGGATGCGTTCGCTGCGTGATGAGGGAGCCCAGGATCATCCCCGCGCCTCCCAGGATCAGACTGAGAAGAGCCGGTAGGTTGGAACTCTCCACCAGGGGAGTCAGGAAAGCCGGAACGGCCTTGGGGAACTGGCTCATGATCAGGAAGCTGATGGGGGCGATAGCTCCCAGGATGAGCGCGCAGTAGGCTCCCGGCGTATTGGATCTTCTCCAGTAGATCCCCAGAACGACCGTCCCCACGGCACCCGAAAAATAAATGCTGCCGGTAATGTACATGAACTTGAAGGCGGTCTCAGGCAGTTTGTAGAGAGCCCCGAAGACAGCCAGGAAGGCGGCCAGAACGACTACCATAATCCGGGTCCAGTAGACCTCTCGCTTGCTGGTGAGGCCTCCCCAGGTCCCGTCCTCGCGACGGACCTGCTCGCTATTGCCCAGGATGGCCTTGATGGGAGAGATGACGTCGCGCACGATCACGCCACTCCAGGCCAGTAGATAGCTGTCGTGAGTGGACATGAAGGCGGCCGCCATTCCTGCCATGAGCAGCCCGGCAAAACCGATCGGCATGATCTGTCCCATCATGTGCGGCATCGCGAACTGCCCGTCGTCGGCGAAGGGACCTCGGTAGGAATCAGCATGGGTAAAGGCAAAGGCGGCGGCACCCCAGAACATGGGGATCAGGGCGCGTCCCGTGACCGTGGCGCTGGAGATCCAGAAGATCCGCTGTGCCACCCTGGGACTCTCGGTGCTCAGGGGACGGGACATCTCCGGCTGCCAGATGATGGCGATCAGGCTGACCGCCATGAAATAGACGATGAACATCCAGCCGTAGTCCGGGTTGGCAATGGGGTCGAAGGCGTGGCCACCCTTATGCTGTTCAATACTAGAAACGATGTTGCTCCAGCCCAGCTGGGGGTGGGTGAGAATGACCACTGTCCCCACCAGGAACCCGAGCGACAGCAGGACGAACTGGGCGAAATCCGTCAACACGACCGAGACCATGCCGCCCATAAGTGTGTAGAACACCACTACGGCCAGCATGGCCACCATGACGTAGTTGACCCACTCCGGTGGCAGACCGGTGAAGCCGACCACGAACTTACTGCCCAGGATGGGAAAGAGTCCCATGTTGAGAGTTCCGGCCAGTGCCAGCAGGACGCCGCCCGTCAGCCGGACTCCACGGCTGTACCTGATCTCGTAGAACTCGGGGATCGTCATCACCTGCAGTTGACGCAGCCGCCGGACGAGAAACCCGGTGCGGCCTACAATCAGGGTAGCGAGGGCGGCAACAAGACCTACGATGAAGGGACTGAATCCATTCTTGAATCCCTCCTCGGCGAAGTACATCACGGTAACCAGGCCGAGGCCGGTCGATACCATGGTGGCCACAGCCATGTGAGTCTTGAGGGTGCGCCCGGCCACCAGGAAGTCGGCGATTCCCTTGATAGTAGTACGGGAAAGGATCCCTGCCAGGATGGTGGCGCCGATATACACCCCCACGATCGCGTAATCGATCCAACTCAGATTCATCTTGTGCTCGATCCTGTGATCGGTGGCAGGATCTCAGTCATCTCTGCCAGGGGCCTCCCTTGGCCGTCTCGGATCACATTACGGCGTCCAAAGAGCTGGTGGGCCCCGGTCAAATCCAGCGCTCGATTGACCACCGCATCCGAGAAGACGCTGAAGAATTCCTTGTGATCGCTGATGTGGCGGATATTCTCTTCATTCAAGATCGTGCCCAGGGGGACCTGCTCCTCCAGGATGAGCTGCAGTGCCTGGGACCTGAAGAGTGACAGGTGGATCCGGATCGCGCCGAACTCTACCGGGGTCCCGTCGCCTTCCAGCTTCAACACGACCTGCCTCAGTAGACGGCTTTCTTGCTGATACCGATCCAGAACGCGAAGAGAGACTCTTCTTCCATGGAAGGCCTCCAATGTGGGAGTCATGTCGTTCTCGTGGACCAGGAGGTCCCGGAAAGGTTGGGGAACTTTCAGACAGCCGACAGTTTGTAGCTGGGGAAGAGGTTGTCCCGATCGAAGGTAGACTGCTTCCAGCGGATCTGACACAGAGGGGAGTATGCCCACCCCGGAACTGCGTGGCAAGAGGCCCATCTCGCTCGCACCTTCCCGGACAGATGCAAGGCATGTATCATACTGGCTCGACCGCGTACTAAGAGTAAGAGAGCAACTAAGCTGAAACTTCAACCACGAGGAAGCGAAGCAACCTTCGGCAGTTGACAGAGCCGTGACTGTTAGGGAGCGGGGCCCGACAGGGACCATACCCCCAGGCGCTTCGTGGAAGCACAGGATCCCACTCCCTCACGGTCATGGCTCTGTCAGCGTTGCTAGCGATGATCATGGTAGAGGCAATCCAAGTTTCTTTCTCGAATGGGGCCAGGGCTTCCTGGGGGTGGGACTGACCTGGATGAAGAAGGCGAAGAAGTCTCATTTGAGTGAAGACTCGTTATTGGGATTGGAGCAGAAGAGGGAGGGCTGGGAAAAAGGAGAGCTGAAGGAGTTTCTTGACCGCAGCGGCGAGCGGGAAGAGAGCTTCCGAACCGTATCCGGCCTCGAGGTCAAGCGTCTCTATGACCCGACCGACGTGGATCAGTTGGATCCTGCTGAGGACCTCGGTTATCCAGGGTCGTATCCTTTCGTCCGCGGTGCCTATCCCACCATGTACCGCGGCAGGTTCTGGACAAGGCGACAGATCGCCGGTTTTGGCACCGCCAAGTCGACGAACGAACGATACCGTTTTCTCCTCGGTCACGGTCAGACCGGTATCAGCACCGATTTCGACCACCCCACCTTGACCGGATACGATTCGGACCACCCACTGGCAGAGGGTGAAGTGGGCAGACTTGGAGTCGCGATCGACAGCGTGAACGACATGCAGGAGCTGTTTTCGGGGATACCGCTGGACAAGGTCAGCGTCTCCCTCACCATCAACCATCCCGCCATCATCTTGCTGAGCATGCTGCTCTCGGTCGCCGAAGCGGATGGCGTAAGCTGGGGGGATCTCAGGGGCACGGTTCAGAACGATTCTCTCAAAGAGTTCCACGGGCAGAAGACGTTTGCCTTGCCTCCCAGACCCTCCCTGAAGCTGACGACTGATGTGGTGGAGTTTTGCACTCGTCACGTTCCCAACTGGTACACCATCTCGATCTCTGGCTACCACACACGGGAGGCGGGTTCGGATGCCGTCCAGGAGCTGGCCTTTACCCTGGCCCAGGGAATGGCCTATGTGGAATCGGCTCTGGAACGGGGATTGGAAGTGGACGAATTTGCTCCCCGGTTTTCCTTCTTCTTCGGTTGCCACAGCGATTTCTTCGAAGAGGTGGCCAAGTTCCGTGCTGCCCGGCGTCTTTGGGCGAGAATCATGAAGGAGCGGTACGGTGCTAAGCGGCCGGAATCCATGCGGCTGCGCTACCATACCCAGACGTTGGGGTCGACCCTGATGCGGGAGGATCCCAAGAATAATATTGTCCGAGGAGCCCTCCAGGGGCTGGCCGCAGTCCTGGGCGGAACCCAGTCCCTTCACATAAGCGGCTACGATGAGGCCTACGATATTCCCTCGGAGGATGCCATGAAGATGTCGCTCGCGAGCCAGCTCATCATCGCTCACGAGTCGGGTGTCACCAACACCGTCGACCCCATAGCCGGTTCGTACTTTCTGGATTCACTGACGCAGACGATCGAGGAGCGGGTCTGGGAGTACCTGAACAAGATCGAGGAGTTGGGCGGGGGGGCCCAGAAGGGGGGGAAGCCGAAGAGCGTCCTGTGGGGAATGCTGCATGCCATCGAGACGGGCTACATCGAACAGGAAATATCCAACGCCGCCTACGAGTACCAACGTCGTGTCGAAAGCAGTGACTATGTGGTCGTGGGTGTGAACCAATACCGTTCGGAGCAGACCCAGCCGCTGGAGATCTTCGAGTACGACACCCGCGAAGAGGACCGGCAGCTGGAGCGTCTTAGCGAGTTGAGGCGCGAGCGCGACAATAGCCGTGTCCAGAAGCTCTTGGATGAGACGAAGAAGGCAGCCGAGGCCGATGAGAACCTGATGCCTTCGATTCTGGCAGCCGTGGGTGCCGGAGCCAGTGAGGGAGAGATCATGGATGCCCTGCGGGATATCTATGGGTCGTACCGCGATCCCGGCGTCTTTTGAGTCTTCTTCGATAGTTGCCGAATCGTAGATTTGTGAGACCATGACTGAGCAGGCTAAGCCGGTAAAAGTGCTGTTGGCAAAGGTCGGTCTGGATGGACACGACCGAGGCGTCAAGCTGATCGCGCGTGCCATGAAGGACGCGGGCATGGAGGTGCTCTATCTGGGCATGAGGCTGACCCCCCAAGAGATCGCCTGGGCCGCCTTGCAGGAGGATGTCGACGTGGTGGGTATCAGTATCCTGTCCGGGGCGCACATGCGTCTCATCCCCAAGCTCGTTCAGGCCCTGGACAAGCACGGACATGGAGATGCGATCCTGCTTGTCGGGGGCACCATTCCCGACCAGGACGTTCAACCGCTGCTCGACATGGGGGTCGGAGCGGTCTTTCCGGTGGGAACATTTACCAGCACCATCGTGGAATACGTTCAGTCGGCCGCCAGGTCGCAGCATGGCTGAACGTTCGAGATTCCGATGAAGTGGCCTCCCCAGTACGACGCATCCTACCAGCCCTCTCTCGACAGTGAGTACTGGGACCCTCTCCGCGAGACCCTGAAGCCCGCCGACAGGGAAAAACTCATTCTCCAGAAAATACGGCATCAAGTCAGCTACGCCTGGGAAAGGTCGGAGTTCTACCGAGAGTTATACGAGGACCTGAAGGTCGACCCCACTGAAATAAGTAGTCTTGAACAGTTTCGGCAGCTGCCCATCCTGACCAAGGAAGAGATCCGCCTGGAGCAGGAACAGCATCCGCCTTTCGGTCGCTTTCTATGTATTCGCGAGGATCAGGTGTTTCACATTCATGGCACCTCCGGAACTACTGGCCGGCCGACGGTTTTCGGCATAGGACGCGACGATTGGGAGCGTATTGCCGAGGCCCATGCTCGGGTGCTGTGGTCGGTGGGTTTGAAGCCCGATGATATCGTCATGATCGCGGCCCTGTTCAGCCTCTACATCGGCAGCTGGGGAGCCCTGTTGGGAGTCGAAAGGCTCGGCGCCCGCTGTTTTCCGTTCGGCGCCGGTGTACCCGGCCAAACCGAACGGGCTGTCGAGTGGATCAAGATGGTGCAGCCCACGGCGCTATACGGGACTCCCTCCTACGCCCTCTATTTAGCCGAAGTGGCCAGGAAGATGGGCTGTGACCCCAAGAGGGACTTCAACTTTCGCCTGATGTTCTTTTCCGGTGAACCAGGAGCTAGCGTTCCCGCCACCAGCCGTCAGATTCAGGACACTTTCGGCTGTGACGTCGTGGATCAGGGCAGCATGGCTGAGATGACCCCTTGGATGACCAACTCCGGATGTCGGCACCTGGAGCGGGGCATGCACGTCTGGACGGATATTGTCCACACCGAGATGCTTCATCCCGAGACCAGGGATCCTGTGCTACCGGGTGAGGAAGGAGTCCCCGTGTACACACATCTGGAACGGACCTCGCAGCCCCTGATCCGCTACTGGTCGGGGGACATCGCCCGCTGGCAGGATTCCTCCGCCGGCTGTGCTTGCGGACGCACCTACCCCACCCTTAGCGAAGGCATCTACGGTCGAGTGGACGACATGATCACGGTTCGGGGACAGAACGTGTTTCCCTCTCGAATCGAAGATGTGCTGCGGAAGCAAGAGGAGTTCGGCGGGGAATTCCGGCTGCTCGTGGAGCGGGAATCGGGTTCTCTCGACCGGCTGACCGTCCAGCTAGAGATCAAGCAAGAGGCCTCGCCCCAATCCGAGGGGTTAAGCCAGAAGATCAGGGAGGATCTGAGACGCGCCCTGGGCGTGAGTGTCCAGGTGGAGCTGAAGCCCGAGGGTACCTTCGAGCGCTCCCAGCTCAAGTCGAGCCGAATCCTTGATAAGCGTGGGATCTGGAAGGTGGGGGGGTGAGGTCAGATTCGTCTGAACGTCTCGACGCTTGAACGTCCACTCCAGTTTTCCGCCACGGGCCTGAGGGGAACAGAGACCTACTGGAAGTGGGAGACCGAGCCGCGAGCCCTGAACCTGACTACGACTCCCTACATCACCGTGGGGCTGGTGGTCAGAGGGTGCTCAGACGACGACATCCGGAAGCTGATCGGCGGGAACTTCATCCGAGTGGCCTCGACGATCATGGACAAGAGGACCCGGGGAAGGCTGATCTGAGGGAAAACAGTCGCGAGTAGGACAGAGCCGCGAATGGGGTTGCATGTCGGCAAGATGGAACCAGGTTCCGGCCGTCGAGGACGACGAAGGCAGGAGAGAAGCGGAGAACAGCACAATCCTGCAATGAGGTTTCAGAGTAACTAAGGGTCTGAATGGAAACTCCCGTCATCGATTTTCACTGCCACGTCGGAAGTTGGGGCCGCTTCTGGATGGACGACGATGTCGAGCTCTTCCTCCGCGCCCTCGACCGGGCCGGCATCTCTGCGGAGGAAAAGCAGAAGATCCTCGGCCTCAACGCCAAGCGGCTGCTGAATCTGTAGGGCCTGGGCTGAGACTTTAGGGCTCTGTCAAGAATAACTTCACACTCTGGCATCTCATCTTCACACCATCTTCGGCCGCTCCTCAATCGCGAAATCCTCAACGTAGACCCCGCTACGCCTGCGGTTTCGCTCAATCGTTCGCGGCCAACTCTGCGAAGTTATTCTTGACAGAACCCTAAGAGCAGATAGTGATCAGCGAACAGCACCGGAAGCAGCGGCAATCAACCTGTTCCGAAACAGCGTGCCAATCACAATGCTCATGGCGAGCGACACGTCGCACATTGGCACGCCTCCGGCTCGTGGGCAGATATTTCCCCCCTGGAGCCAACTCGCCTGCAGTTGCGACGCCCGTATAGAACAGGCGTGGCGCCGAGTTTGTCCTGCCCAGTAAGGCGAGTCCTATAACTATCGCCAGATATCCGAGGAAGGCTAGGTAACAGGCAGGGACCGAACCGACGATTGGGCAGGGCTTGCCGAGCATGAGCTCTCGCCAGGCCAAACGTCCGCTGCTGTAGAAATTGTTCCCCCGCTGGTACCAAGCCGCTGATGTCTTTTTGTTGTCGGTCTCTTTGCTCCGGTGCAGGAGCGTTCTCCAGTGTCAGAACAGCGCCCGTATCTTTGGGGCCGGAGACGTTTAATTCGGATCCACGTCTAGCCGAAAGCAACCTGAATCGATAGAATCGCTGCTTTCTTCCCGGAGTTGTGTATGTTTCGACTTCTGCTTTCCGCCAGCTTGCCCCTGATCCTTCTCACCAATGCAGTCGGCTAGGAGATTGGAGCCAACGACTTCCGTATCAGCGACACCGGGGGAACGGGGGATGCGTCCGTTGAAACGTTCGCTCCGGCCGTCGCCTACAACTCGACCAACAACGAGTACCTGGTGGTCTGGCAAGCAGACGACACTGACACGCCTAGGATCGTCGATGAGGAGTTTGAGGTTTTCGGGCAACGGCTGGAGGCCACCACAGGCGGCGAGATCGGGGACGACTTTCGCATCAGCGACGTTGGGGGAACGGGCGATGCGTCTGTCCGCATTTTCCGTCCGAGGGTAGGCTATAGCTCGATCAACAACCAGTGTCTGGTGGCGTGGCAGGCGGACGACCCGGATACAACCGGGATCGTTGACGACGAGTTTGAGATCTTCGGTCAGAGGCTCGTCTTTGCTTTTGCCCTCCATTTCGCTCAATTCGGCAATGGCAGCGGCCTGAAATCGGAAATCGTTCTCACCAATCCTCACCCGATTCAAACGGTCACCGGCGAGGTTACCCTGTTCGATGCGGGTGGACCGGTTCTGGATCTGCAGAATAACCTCTCTGGGACGGCGGGCGTGGATGTGACGAAGGTGATGCCCCTCTTCAGCATCCCTCCCTTGGGCTCGGTTCGGATCGAGACCGACGGCCTGGGTCCCCTCAGCGTCGGATCGGTGTTGGTGGTGACTTCGGGTGCCGTGGGAAGCGTGATCCGTTTCGAGATCGCCGGAACCGGTGTGGCCGGAGTCGGTCCCGGGACCCCGTTCAAAAAGGCCATCGTACCGGTGCATAGGATGGGATCCATCAACACCGGGATCGCCGCTCGCAACACCAGCTCCGACGAGCAGGCCGTGGTGAACATGACTTTGCGCAATCTGCAGGGGAGCGGAGTCCTCGCAGGCCAGGCCGCGGTTACCCTGGAGCCCAACGCACGCAACTCCCAATTCATCAATGAGATCTTCCCAGACGCAATACAGAAGGATTTCAAGGGACGGTGACCCTGGAGAGTGCGAATTCCATCAGTGCCCTGGCCTTGGAGCTGGGTGACGCCGGAGAGTTCACGACGCTACCGGTAACTCCGGTCCCGGCCGAAGGAGCAGCGTAGGCGTCCGTCGCACAAGGCGTGGGCGCACCATGATCTCCCCCGCCCCAACCCTATTCAGATCGTCAAAAAGGACCAGGTCGCTGCCCATCGAGAAATCGTGTCTTCCCAGTCCCCGGATGTTTCAGAAGAGGGCCGCTTTCCCGGCTGCCAGTTGAAAAGGATAGGCCACTCCGTAACGCCAGATCTCGTTGGGAGGCGTGCTGGGTGGGATCACCAGGTCTGCCCCCTACCCTGGGTCGCCCTTAAAAGGAGGGAGGGAGAATCCAACCGCTTCTGGGGAGGGGTCAACCCAGGCGTCACAAGCTCGCTTCGGCGATCGAGGAAACAAGAAGGACAGAAGCCGTGAGGGCACTACCAGCCTGCTTTTCGAATTCTCGGCGAGTGAGCTTTCTTGACCTTGACATCGATCATCCAGGGAAGCCGATTCGATTATCCTTCCGATAGCAGATCTTGACAACTCCTGCAGCGAGATCGGAGGTCCTGGGGCGACTAAAAGAGAATCAGGACAACCACCTGACAAAGCCATTGGCCCGGCCGTCGCCACCTGAAGGGCCGATGGGGGGTTGTGGAGGATCGACGACTAGTAAGAGTTGGAACTACCCCCGGCAGGGAAGTAATGGATGGACACCGATCGAAGAACCGGCGAGCTGGCCGAGCCAGGGCTGACGAGAGTCGCCTTGTACTGGATCCAGCGCGCCTCCCCTTCTTCCCGGGCCAGACTGCTCCCGGAGACGGTATAGAAGCTCTGGAGCCCGCTCGGTCCCATCCAGGGAACCGAGGCCAGTGCTTCCTTCGAGTCGGCCCAGCGGACCTGAAACTCCAGCCCGGTTTCGAAGGGTGTGTCGCCCTCCCAGTTGATACTATCCAAGCGAGCCTTGGATCCCGCATCGAAGGGGGGTGAAACGTAGTCGTAGCGATCTCCCCGATCGTAGATATGGCCTGCGTCGGAGGTCAGCTGATGGGGGCCCAGACCCGGCAGGTGGGTCCTGCGCTCGGTCGAGAATCCAGCGTCGCCTCCCCAATACAAGAAGGAATCGTTGCGGTGCTTGCCTTCTCTGGAGTGACAAGCAAAGAAGATGTCGGCGTGACCGTCCCGGTCGAAGTCGCTGACGTAGACGCCTGAGGCCGAGTTGGTGGGCAACTGGGTAGCCCGAGAGATATCGAACCCGGAGCTACTGTTCCAATAGATGGTAGAAGGATGGCTCCGGGTGTAGCCGGCGTGGTAGCTGCTGAGGACCATGTCGAGCAGACCGTTGTTGTTCAAGTCTGCCACTGCCACATCGGCGTTTCCCACCGAAGGAAGGACCGTCCTACGGGACACGTCGTACCCCTTGCTTCCGCCCCAGTAGACAAACGTGTCTCCTTGAGGAGATCCCCCGAAAGATTGGGCCTTGTCAGGGGCTGGATCAGCGTCGAAGAGGTTGGGGACGATGACCTCCAGGAAACCGTCTCCATCGAGATCTGCCACTTCGACGGAAACGGAGGCTCTTGCAGGCAGAGCAGTGGTGTGGTCTTTGTCAAAACCCAAGGCGCTGTTCCAGTAGATGACGACCTGGTTGTCGGTAGTGCTGAAGATGATATCCAGCCAATCGTCGCGGTTCAGATCTCCGAGGGCGTGACCGCGGATACCTCCAACCTGGGACACGAACCGGTTCTCGCTCGAGAAGCCCGAGGGGCCACCCCAGTAGATCTCGGTCGATGAGGCCCTGCCGGGTGCAAACAGGCCCAGGGAAACGTCCAGGTAGCCGTCCCGGTTGAAATCGGCGGCCCGGGTCCCGAAAACCGGCACGTCCCCTAGACTGCTGCGGTTGCGCGATGAATAGCTCCCACGATAGCCCCAGTAGATTCCGGCGCCGTTGCGGTCGTCAGGAATTGCTCCAAAGAGCAGGTCCACGTGACCGTCCTGGTTGAGATCGGCGCTGGAGCAGAAGCCGTAGCCGCTGGGCAAGGCCTTGCGTCGGCCGACTTCGAACCCACCGTTCTGATCGCCCCAGTAGATATAGCTCGGGGTGGGAAGGTTGGTGTCGGCAGCATGGATGAAGACCAGATCCGTGGCCCCGTCTCCATTCAAGTCACCCGTCTGGACCCCGGTGGCGTCCGAGGTGGGTAGCTCAGATCGCCTTTCGGTGCTGAAACCGTCCTCTCCTCCCCAGTAGAGATAGGCCTTTGGCCTCTGGTATTGGGCCGCCCATCGCTGGGCAAAGACCAGGTCCGGGTACCCATCCTGATCCAGGTCCTCGACAGTGCAGCTGGTAGGGTTGTGGGTAGGTAAGGCAGTACGCTTGTAGGGACGGTAGCCTTCGGTCGTGGCCCAATAGATATAGGATACGTTGCCTGAGCGGTTGGCAAAAACGAGGTCGGGTTTCCCATCCCGGTTGAGGTCGGAAGTCTCGACGTCGGAGGCTCCAACGGTGGGGAGCGAGGTCCTCGCTTCGACCGAGTAACCCTGTCTGGATCCCCAGTAGACGTAGGAGTTCACGGACACCGTGTCGACAGTGTTGTACATGCCCAGTTCTCTGATCTTCAAGCGGTAGGCATTGGCCAGTACGATCTCCGGATAGGCGTCCCCATTCAGGTCGGCCACGGTCAAGGCTGACGTCCGCTCCCCAGGCAGGTGGGTACTGGAGCGCTCGGTATGGTCTCCGGAGGCCCCACCCCAGTAGATAAGCGCCCCTGCCTCCTCATCGCTGTTCCCCTCGTTGGCGAAGATCACCTCGGGATACCCGTCTCCGTTCAAGTCCGCTGTTCTGACGTCTTTAGCATTGATGGTCCTGAGCACCATCCTGCGGTTGGCCGAGTAGCCTTCGGAGGATCCCCAATAAACGAAGGACTCATTGGCGCGATCTACTGTGACGTGATAGCCAAGGCCGCTGTTGGCGAATACGACGTCGGGATGGCCGTCCTGGTTCAAATCCCCTACGGCCACGGCCTGGGCGCCTCGGGTGGGAAGTCCGCTCCGCCTGGAGGCGTCCAGACCCGCTTTGCCTCCCCAATAGATGTAGGAGTCCAGGTCGGTCCTGGTGCCATTGAAGTTGTTGGCGACGATCAGATCGGGGAGGCCGTCCTGGTTGAGGTCGGCCACGGCTCCGTCGTTCCCGCCATTTGTCGGGAGCTGCAGCCGACGCTGGGACGAGAATCGGTCGCCTCCCCAGTAGATCAACAGGTCCGGCCTCTCGTCGGAATCGTGTTCGTTGGGAAGCACGAGGTCGATACTACCATCGCCGTTCAAGTCCGTGCGATTGATCAGTACCACTTCGCCGGTTACGGTGACATAGGTGTTGGCGCCCCCGTCACTGAAGCTTCCGTCGACCAGGTCCAAGAAGCTCGACGTAGTCCAGGACCTGATATCCGCTGCTCCTGCTGGATCTGACACGATCGAAAGAGCAAGCAGGGTCAGCACTGCCGTTACTGTGAGCTTGGCCGAGGCTCGATGGTCCATGGTGCTACCGGAAAGCCTCTAGTTTGAGGTCAGCGGTGTCAGCAGTAACTAAGTACACTGGAACGTAAATACGGCAACGCTTGTGGCGAGCGCGACGGGTCGAGTTCGCGAAGCGCCGCCGAACGCCATGCCTTGCCATAGTGGAGAAGGCGCGACAAAGAAATCGGTGCGTACCGTCGCCACGCGTAGGGCAGACGACGGTTGCGGACGATCTCTGCGTTGGTGGTCGTCGAAGATGGCCAAACATCGTCTTTCTCCTCCTGCCTTGATCGCGCCTCGCAAGTCCCATCTGCAAACGTTGCCGCATTTATGTTCTAGTGTACTAAGTGGGACGGCTCCTGCTTCGACTGGAAAAGATGGTCCAGGTTAACCTCGATAAAGTCCTCGATCGTTCAAAATTCAGTTCTCTCTGGCCCGTCTCCAGACTGCACACGCTGTTGGAGAATACTAGATCTTTGGGTTTGGAAGGGCAATCTCAGGGGACGACATATATAGAAATTGGAAGGATAAGCGGAATTCAATCGACCTTTTCCGCTGACACTCGAAAGTGCTTGACCTCTTCTACTAATGACGATCCAGGCTGCAAATCTGCGAGATTGTTTGCAATCTGATCTCCGCCATAGCTTGTGCGAAAGAGGGTTTGATACACTCAGAGCCACGATTCTTTCGGCTTCCGAGCACACTTCAAACACCAAAGGAGGCGACAATGGAAGTCACGTCAGCATTCCTGATTTACGTGACCCTTTTCCGTCTAGCGATTATTGGGGCCGGGATCGTCAGCATCTTCCTGGGCTACCGTCTTTTCGTTAAGGGAGTCTGGCCCGATATCGTTGGTGGCCAAGGGACCGACGTTGACGCCAAGATTTCTGGCTCCAGTCTTACGGTCAAGAATGCGGCCCCTGGCACGTGTTTTTCCCTTTTGGAGTGGTTTTCATTGTTGTCATGTTCGCCTCAGGTAGTCCCGAATTGACGCTAGATATGGTGGGGAAATCAGGTGAGGTGGAAGGCCCAGGTGAGTCGGTCGTGAAGAGGTTGGGGCTTAGAGGTGGAGACTCCGATTCGCTGAAGGCCATGACTCAACAAGGCGATTACTATATGGGCAGTGAGGAAACGGATCGGGCCATCGCTGCCTACCGAGAGGCGGTGACAGCGATGGCAGCACCGATGAACCATCTGGCTTGGCTCTATCTACAACAAGGAAAGGTAGAGGAAGCCTTACCGCTCTCTCGATTGGCAGTGCAACTGCTATCCGACGAGGCCAACTTCTTGGACACCCTTGCTGAAATACTCCTAAGCACCGGAGAGAAGCAAGAAGCGTCAAGGCACATGAAGAGGGTGGTCCCACTCGATCCCTCATTGAACCACAAGTTGGAGAGATTCAAATAGGGAGTTTGGGGGAGTTGTCTATCCTAGAAGATGGGGAACTTAACTATGTGGCTGAGTATCGCAGGTTCAAGGGCCTTGAGAGCCCTTCTAGCCGCTTCGATGTGCGCGATTCTGTCGGTGCAGGTAGCTTCCAGCCAGCGCGGCGCTGGTAGTACGCAGCAGCATGAGGGCCCGCGATCTACCGCCTCTCTGGGTAACTACTATGCGCTGATTATTGGTATTGACGGGTATAGAGAGTGGCCTCCTCTAAGATTTGCCGAAACTGACGCCCGCGATATCCGCGATATTCTGGTCTCTGACTATGGCTTCGACCCTCAGAGCGTCGCTGTTCTCCGTGGAAAAACAGCGACTCGAACGTCGGTCCTGAGTCGACTGTCTGATCGCTGTGTGCGCGATCCGCAACGACCTGACGGTACTTCATCACGATCGCGATTTCGACAATCTGGCAAGAGTCGGGCCGCTCGCCGCCCGACGCATTCCGACTGCTTCATACCCGAGATAGAACCGCGCAACGTCTCCCGACGACGAATCCCCGAGGTGTATTCCTCGGCATCAAGCATCACGGACGATGTTTCACGATGTGGCTGGCCTGGGGCACACTCGCCCGATGGCTCGAATCGGCGGCTACATGCGCTACCACGAAGGATCGATGGTGAATCGCTTTGAGATGGTGCCGGCCAATCCCGAATAGATTCTTGGGCGGAACCGTGCTCCAGCCTCAAGTTGGTCAAGATCCACAAAACAGCCGCTGGCTTACAGATTCCGGGAAAAAAAGTCTCGAATGCGACGTCACATTTCGTCGGACAGGACGTGCCCCGTATCGGGCTCGATGAAGTAGCTGAACTGAGCGGATGCTTGCTGTCGCGCATAGGCTTGCTCGATGCGTTCAATACCCGCCCTGTCATGCTCAATCGGACTTCCCTTGAGCCGCGTTCAGCGGATAACCCCGCGAGAAATAGAGCACGTGCTTGCATCCAGGGAGCGAGCCCAGATACCGCGATAGAGCCGAGAGGGCACGGGCACGACAGGTCCAGGCGCATCGCAAGATCTCCGAGATACTGGGGGCCCTCTATGACGGCCGTTGAAACAGCGGGGTCAGACATGGGGATTCTGGGCACCGAACTAATTGCCGCGGGGAACCCCGTGTTAGAATCGGCTTCGCTCACTCTCGAGCCCGTGGTTCTGCTGTGAAAAAGACCAGGTCTGCTTTCCGAAAATCTACGACGAGCAAGCCGCAATCTAGACCGAGCAGCAATAAGTCAGGCCGGCAGCTATGGGTGATCCTTCTGCTGCTCTTCCTGGTCGCGGCAACATACGCCACATCATCCCTGGAGAACGGTTTCGTCTATGACGATTTTCAGATGATCCTGAGCCGCAAAGGGGCTCGTTCCGTAGCTGACGTGGCCGGCCTATTTGCTGAGCCATCCTTTCCCAATCTTCCCTACTACCGCCCCGTAACGACCACCACGTTGATGCTGCAAAGAGCCGTTCACGGAGACAATCCGGCGCCCTACCACCTATTCAATATCCTGTTGATTGGGGTAGCTGCCCTGCTCACCAATGCTCTTTTGCGCCTGCCGGCCTTTAACGTTGAGAAGATTCCCGCGCTGCTTGCGTCAGCCTTGTTCTGCCTGCACCCAATTGCTTCGTCGGTGGTCTACCCCGCGTCTTCGGGGCGAGAGACTCTCCTGCCTTCTGCTTTGACTCTGCTGGCGGTCTATGCCTACCTGCGTCCGGGCAGGAAGTGGTACGGCCTGGCTTTGTTTGCATTTGCGGCCGCTCTGTTCAGCAAGGAGCAGGCGGTGATCGTTCCCGTGCTGTTCCTCCTGGCCGATCTGCTGGGCCTGTCTGGCGAGCCACCGGGGCGGACTCTTAGTACACTGGAACGTAAATACGGCAACGTTTGTGGCGAGCGGGACGGGTCGAGTTCGCGAAGCGACGACGAACTCGATGCCCCGAATCTTAGAGGAGGCGCGACAAAGAAATCGGCGCGGCCCGTCGCCACCCGGAGGGCAGATGGGGCTTGCGGACGATCTCTGCGTTGGTCGTCGTCGAAGATGGCCAAGCATCGTCTTCCTCCTCCTGCCTTGATCTTGCCTCGCAAGCCCCATCTGCAAACGTTGCCGTATTTACGTTCCAGTGTACTTAGCCAGTGGATGCTGCGTTACCTGCCAATCACACCCATCATGTTGATCTACATCGGGGTTCGCCGCCTGCTTTTCGAAGGCACGGAGTTCACCTTCGGCAGCCTGGGCGGGCCGTTTCTCTCAATTGCCTATGCCCTGCAGGACATTTTCCTGCCCTTCGTAGAACTGCACTATGAGCCAACGACCGCGATCTGGCTATCCTGGCCCCGGCTTGCGGTCTCCTTGAGCTTGTTGATCCTCATGATTCTCCTGGCGATTCGGCTGTGGCCATCCATCCATCGTGTCGCTTGGTTTTGGCTGGGTTGGTTTGTGGTGAACCTTCTGCCTACCGCCAATTTGCTCAAGCAGGAGGCACCCTTCGACGATCGCTACGTTTTCCTGGCCTCGCTTTCGGTGTTCGCGATGACAGCATCGATCGCCTCGGGGTTCTGGAGTAGAGAGCCGGCAGCTCGATTGCTTCTGATCTCGGGACTGGTGCTGGTAGCCTGCTCTGCTGCCATAAGCCACCATCGAGCCAGTTATTTTCGCGATGACGCCAGCTTCAGCCGGCAGTGGCTGAAAACCAATCCCGGCTCCGTAAACGCCCATTTTGATATGGGTGCGGCCTTGGTTCGCCGGAGTGAGTTCGAGCAGGCCATCAAACACTACACCGAGGTTTTGCGGATCCGTCCCGGTTACACCACAGCCCACAACAACCTGGGCGATGCCCTCTTGAAGTCGGGACGTGTGGCAGAGTCACTGCCTTACTTTTCCAAGGCCCTGCAGCTCAATCCAGGATACGCGGATGCTCACTACAATATGGCAACGGCCCTGGCCCAGCAAAACCAGTTACAGGAAGCAATTCAATACTTCTCGGAGGTTCTGCGACTTCGGCCAAGCTTCGCTGAGGCCCACAATAATCTGGGTAATGTTCTAGCCAAGCAAAAGAGGCTGGATGAAGCGATTGAACACTATTCCAAGGCCCTGCAAGCTCATCCAGATAACGCCGACGCTCACAATAATTGGGCGAACGCTCTGGTGGAACAAGGCAAGCTCGAGGAGTCAATCGATCATTATTCCACTGCCCTCGAAATTCGTCCCGATTTCGTAGAAGCCAAACGTAACTTATCAGTCGTTCTGCAGTACCTTCGGAAAGATTAGCGTTGTGGCGAATCCATTCCGAACCATGGAGGACGATACCTACCCCGAGACTACCGCCCTTTACCGTGGCGAGGCCATTAAATCGGTGGGACTCTTTCCAGAACTGCTAATTACATCAAAAGACCACTCACTCCACTACTGCTCACTTCACTACTGCTCACAACGACTGGACTTTGAGATCTCGGATTGGTTAGATTGCTAACCGGTGTTTGATCGTCAGTATCGGGTGTACTCCCATCTTCTTCTAGTCGCTGATCTGGCAGTGGGAGTGCCGGCGCTGTTCCTTGCCTACTTCTTGCGTAGCCATGCTGACGAGTTGATTCCTTTTGGCGCCGCGGGCCTCTTCAACCCGGAACTGCTTCCTTTTCGCCAGTACCTGCTCTATTTCCTGGCCCTGCTCCCCTTATGGGTGCTTCTGCTCCTGATTACTCAAAGGTACTCCGAACTGGTATATCTCCCTCTTCGGCAGCAGCTTATCCGTGCTTTCCATTTTGCTCTGGCCGGCTGCGTGATCACCGGCTTCTTCACTTTTTCCCTGAAGTTGGTGGTGAGCCGTCCCATTCTTTTTGGCTTTGTAGTGATCTGCAGCAGTTTTGTTGCTCTTAACCGTGTTCTTATCCAATGGGTGCTCAGAAGCAGGAACATCAACGAGCATAATCAGATCAAGATCGTCGTCGTGGGGACGGACAGCCGTTCTACAAGGGTGGGGGAGGTCTTGGAGAACTCTCAGAAATATGGATATTACGTGGTGGGGCATGTGAGCTGTGGAGCTGAATCGGTTGCCGATTCGAGTTTGAACGTTCTCGGTAGTCTGAGGGATCTTCCCCGGCTTCTGTTGGACGAAGTGGTAGTCGACGAAATTATCTTCGTAGAAGAGCAGGGGTGCCGCCAGGAGAATATCGAGGAGTTGATGAGCCTGTGTGAGGATCTGGGGATCAAGACGCGGCTGGCGTTGGATGGATTCCCCAAAGCTGGTGCCAAGCCTTCCCTGGAGTTTCTGGAGGGATTGCCTCTGATCACCTACTCGACGGTTCCGGACCACAGCCTGTCGCTGGTGGCGAAACGGCTGCTGGATTGCTCAGCCGCAGCATGTCTTCTGGTGCTCACGACTCCGATCATGCTGGTGGTCATGCTGCTGATCAAGTTCACCTCGCCCGGCTCCATCTTCTACCACCAGATCCGTTGCGGCCTCTACGGTCGACGGTTCACCTTGACCAAGTTCAGGACGATGATTGAGGGGGCCGAAGATAAGCTCTGGGAGATCAAGCACCTCAATGAGATGGATGGACCCGTCTTCAAAATGCGTAACGATCCACGGGTGACTCCGCTGGGTCGAATCCTTCGTAAATTCAGTATCGATGAGCTGCCTCAACTTGCCAACGTGCTCAAGGGAGAGATGAGTCTCGTGGGGCCACGCGCGCCCCTTTCCGAGGAGGTAAAGTACTACTCCCTAAAGCAGAGACGCCGCCTCAGTGTAAAGCCCGGAATAACCTGCCTCTGGCAGGTCTCCGGACGCAACGAAATCGACTTCCAACGCTGGATGGACCTGGACTTGCGCTATATCGACCAGTGGTCTCTGGGATTAGATCTAGTGATCCTGTTGAAGACCATACCCGCTGTTCTGAAGGGAAGAGGGGCGAGCTGACAGACCTTGAATAGTGAGCAGTCCGGAAACAGCCGAAGGTAGCGTCGCAGAAGATCAGTGACGACTCACTTGTATTCTGGTGCTTTGGATTCGGTATTTCCGCCCTGGGCGAGGGCCAGATGTCCCAGCTGCTCCTTGTACTGGAGCTGGTAGAGCTTGTAGTAGATCCCGCGGTGTTTCAACAGCTCATCGTGAGAGCCTTCTTCCCTGATTTTCCCCTTCGACAGCACCACGATGCGATCGCAGTTCTGTATAGTGGAAAGGCGGTGGGCAATGATCAGGGCGGTTCGGTTCTTGAGGAGCTTATCCAGGGCGTCCTGGATCAGCAGCTCAGTATCTGTGTCGACTGAGGATGTGGCCTCATCCAGGACCAGGATCTGGGGGTCATGGGCCACCGCACGCGCAAAGGCCAGCAATTGCCGCTGACCCACTGAGAGTGAACTGCCCCGTTCCGCCACGTGGGAATCCAGTCCTTTCGGCATTCGCTCCACAAAGCGGCTTGCATTGACGAATTTTGCTGCCGACTCTACTTGTTGTCGATCGATGTCCCGCTGCCACAGGCGGATATTTTCTTCGATCGTTCCGCTGAAGAGAAAAACATCCTGAAGAACCACTGAGGTAAGCTGTCTCAGCTCTTCCAGGTCCATCCTTCTCACATCGATCCCGTCAATCAGGATTTCGCCGGCCTGGACATCGTAGAAGCGACAGAGAAGGTTGATAAGGGTCGACTTTCCGGAGCCTGTCGGTCCCACGATTGCCACCTTCTCCCCGGCTCCAATGGTGAGGTTCACGTTGCTCAGAACCGGATTCCCTTCATTGTAGTAAAAGCTGACGTTTCTGAATTCGATCCTGCCCTGAATGGACGAAGAAGCAATCGGATGGCTCGGCGGCTGGATTTCTGGCTGCGTGTCCAGCAGCCTGAAAATACGCTCCGAGCTGACCATGGCGTTCAGCAGAATATTGAACTTCTCACTCAGGTCGCTGATGGGTTTGAAGAAACGATCTGAGTATTGGATGAAGGCGACCAGGACGCCGAGGGTGAGTGTGTTCTGGATGATCTGGCCGCCTCCGTACCAGATAATCAAACCGACGGCGAGGGATCCGATGAAGCTGACGACTGGGTAGAAGAGGGCGTAGTAGAAGATCGACTTCAGGTTTGCGTTGAGGTGCTCGCGGTTTCGCTCTTCGAACTCGTTGTATTTGCGCTCCTCCTGGACGAAGAGTTGAACCACGGACATCCCGGTGATGTTTTCCTGCAGAAACGCGTTGATCTTGGCAATACAGGTGCGGACCCAACGGAAGGAACCGCGCACCTTCACCTTGAAGACGGCAGTAGTCAGGGCCAGCAGAGGTAGCACCGAGAAACAGACCAGGGCCAGCTTCCAATCCAGCCAGAGCATGGCACCAACGATGCCGGTCAGCACGAAGATGTCTCCAAAGATGCTCACGACTCCAGCCGTGAACAGCTCGTTCAACACATCGACGTCGCTGGTTATTCGGGTGATGATGCGCCCTACCGGGTTCTTATCGAAATAACCCACGTGCAGGGTCTGGATATGCGAGAAAATCTGGAGTCGCAGGTCGTGCATGATTCTCTGGCCGGTCCAGTTCATCAGATAGGTCTGGGCAAAGGAGAGAAAGAACTGCAGCACGAGAACGCTCAGAAAGATCAGGGCGATCCGGTTCAGTCCGTCCACGTCACCGTTTCGAATATGCTCGTCGATGGCGATCTCTGTAAGCAGCGGCCCCACCAGCTGGAGACCGGCGATCAGCAGCAGCAAGAAGACGGAAATCGTCACGATCAACCAATAGGGGCGAAGATAGCTTAAAAGCCGTCGCGCCAGTCGGCTGTCGTATGCCTTTCCTAGAACCTCTTCTTCGTGGTAGTCGCTCATTCGCTTTCCAGCTCTTCCTTCAGCAGCTGCTTCTGGTAGAGCTCGGCGTAGGAACCTCCCGCTTCAAGGAGCTCCCTATGGGTGCCTCGTTCTATGATCTGGCCGTCTTCCAACACCAGAATCAGATCAGATTTCTGGACGGTTGAAATCCGGTGAGAGATCAGAATCGAAGTCCGGTCTGATAGTTTCTGCGAAAGTCTTTCCAGAATGCGCTCCTCGGTGTAGGTGTCTACGCTGGAGAGGGAATCGTCGAGGACGAGAATGTCCGGGTCCAGCAGCAGTGCCCGGCTGATCGCGATGCGCTGTTTCTGGCCTCCGGACAATGTGATGCCCCGCTCGCCGACAAACGTCGACATCTGCTCTGGGAACTCATCGATGTCATCGAGGATATTGCTGGTCCAGGCTGCCTCGCGGACCAGTTCCAGATCCGAGTCGGGCCGGCCAAAGGATATGTTTTGGCGAATCGTCTCGGAAAACAGAAAGCTGTCCTGCGGGACAGAGCCGATGCGGGAGCGAAGTTTCAACAGGGGAAGATCGTTGATGTCCATGTCGTCAATGAACATCGTCTCCCGCGGAATCGGATAAAGCCGACACAACAGGTTCACAAGGGTCGATTTTCCGCTTCCCGTTCTCCCCACAATTGCGACCGTCTGTCCCGGATCGACCTTGAAACTCACATCCTTCAGCGCATTGATCTCACCGTAGGAAAAGCTTAGATTCCGGACCTCAAGCTTGCCTTTCAGCTTCTCAATGGGAAGTGTCTGTTCGTCCAGAATATCGGGCTTCTGTGCCAGGATGCGATTAATGCGAGCCATGGAGGCAGAGCCTCTCTCCACGACGTTGATGACCCATCCCAGGGCGATCGTGGGCCAGGTAAGCCTGGTTACATAGACCATGAACGCGACGAGCTCACCCATGGAGATTGAACCGGAGACAACCCTGCGACCTCCATACCACAGAAGGCAGATCCCAGAGAGACCCAGCAGGAAGGTGAGGAGGGGGTAAAAGACTCCCCAGATTCTGACCAGCGCAAGGCTTCTTTTGATGTATTCCTGGTTGGCTTCCTGAAAGCGACGGACGGAGGCTTTCTCCTGGCCGTAGGCTTTTACGACTCGGATCCCGGACACGTTCTCCTGGGCAAGGGTCGTAATCGCGGAGAACTGTTCCTGGATTCTCTCGAATCTCTGGTGAATCTTTCTTCCGAAATAGGTGGCGCTGTAGGACACCAGTAACAGGGGGACCAGGGTAAGGGCGGCCAGCTTGGGATCAATCTGGAGCAGAATTCCAATGGTCAACACTGTCATGGAGATGGTGTTGAAGGAATACATGATGCCGGGGCCAAGGACCATCCGGACCGCGCTCAGGTCGTTGGTAGACCGTGACATGACGTCGCCGGTTGAATGTTCTTGGTAAAAGCGCGGAGTAAGGCGCTGAAGGTGACGGAACAGATCGTTGCGTAGGTCGTACTCGATGTGTCGTGAAACCCCGATCAGAACACGCCTCATCCAGAAGCGAAAGAAGCCCTCAACGACGCCGACAGCCAGAATCAAGGCCGCAAACAGAACGAGATCAGATCGAGTCGCACTTGAAAGGCCATCAATCGCTCTTCCCAGGACGGTCGGAAGGGTGACGACCGCCAGATTGGTGAGGAGCACCATCAGGGCTCCCAGCAGGATTCTGTTTCGGTATCTTTTCAGGTAGGGAAGCAGAGTGATCAGAGACCACTTTCGGGGATTCAACCTGCTAGTTTCACTGAACATCGAAACCCTTGACGTGAGGGACTTCGTCGCCCGTCTGGTCGAGAAAATGGATCTCGTAGCCAAACAGGAAAGGCGAATTCTTGGCGTACCTCAGACTAAAGTTTCCTGGGGACTTGGGCTTCAAAGTCTTGGGTTTGACGTCGACCGAAAGCTCGTCCAGGAGTTCCTCATCGGATCCCCAGATTCTGACGACGGCTGTCAGCTCTCCGAGGGGTTCCTCCTCCTGATTCCAAATTTCTCCCTTCAGGGAAAAGCCTTCATGAAATCGGTCATAGTTGAGGGCGGTCACCCGCAGTGGCACGGTGCTACGGGGATCCAAGGTTGTAAGGTTATCCAGGAAGGGAAGCGGAATCAGGGTGAGAGCCAGGAAGCAAACGGTGGCAAGACAGGTGGAAAGCAATAGCGCATGGAAGGCCATTCGTGACTCATCCTTGGAAGGGACGAAGCGCTCGCTGCGTGGAGTTGTCTGGACGAGATCTGTCCATTTCTTCTGGTATTCGCGATCTAGATCCGCGCGCAGGTCTTGAAGCCCCTTCATCCTTGAGCGCAGGCGCTGTCGGATCAGCAGCAGGGATAGGAGAAAAACAGCCGAAAAGGCCCAGAGAGAATACTCAAGGGATCGTTCCATGATTTCCAGGATTGCTGCGTCCATTGTCAAACTCGTCTCCTACTCAATGTTCCCTGCTCCCTAAGCTGAAACTTGAGTGATTCGTCGGAACGTCTGCACGTCTGAACGTCGCACGTCTCTGCTCCCGGGAAAGTCCGGCGAACGGTTCCAACGGGAACTTCGAATGGCGAGGCAATCATGAAGAATCGCCAGTTGACAGAGCCGTGACCGTGAGGGAGCGGGCCCTGATCAGGGGCCGAACCTGGCAGCTCCGCCTTGGAAGTCTCCCCCGGAATGACCCAGCACAGTGGGGGCGGTACTGACCTGAGATTTGTGCGAAATGTGGCGTTAGGATTTGGCATCTAGTCGCTATCGGTCCGAGTCGGATCGGTGGAGGGGGATCGTCCTCCCCTGATCTCGGGCAACCAGCCCCAGAGTCCCTTCTTCGATTTGGTTAGGGAAAAGGTCTGTCCGAAAAGGGATTGTCCAAAGCGTGTGAGAAGGCCCTCCTCCAAACGTCCGTTGGATGGGATTGCGACCCAACTTTCCTCTCCCAGAAAGCCTCTCTTCAAAGCCGTAATGTTGGTGTCCACCGTGATCAGCGTTTCCCGGGCGGAGACGAGTTGGATCGAGATTTCGTAGTCATAGTTCACCTGCTTCCACTGGGCACCGGACAGACGAGGCCGCTTGCCAATCTTATCCATGTGATCGTCGGTCAATGGCCCCGAAATGTATTTTCGGGAGCCGGTGCGGATTTTACCCTTGGCTCGTGCCTCCCGGGCGACCGTCCACCCCTCTTCTTTCAGGATCCGGAGCATCCCCTCCCAGGTAGCTTCGAAGGGACTGTGCACCCGTAAGGGAGGAATAAATCGCTTCTCCTGCTTGCCGGCGTGGCTGAGGCAGAGGAGGTTTCCCCAGAGGATCGAGAGCACGGCTACCGCAAGCCAGCCGCGGCGAGGGATGGCAAAACGGAGGGCTGACTTCCACTCAGAGCTTCTTTTCAACGGCAAGTGGCCCTCTTCACGACAATCATTGTAAGCCGCGCAAACCTTCAGGGATGCCGGGCAGACTCCTAGTGTAAAACATTCGTCTCTAGCTCGCATTTTCGGTTCTAGTCCATTGTGTGCCTATTCAGTGGGCTCTGCTCTCTCCCCCTTGCCCGTGCGCTTGCCTTTGCCCGCGGGCGTTTTGAATGGGACACCGGATGGCAATCTATAGCAAGACACGGATTGAAATCAGGCCAGTGCTGACCGCTTTCGAGAAACGGACGTTCAAGTTTTACCGTGTCCTAAGCCCATGGCGGTTCGATTTCGATACCGATACCGATTTCGATTGGCTGGCCTCGCTAACCTCACTTGATGTACGGAAGGCCTGCACGAATCATCTACCATAAGTCTAAGCGTCGGTGCTACCGAGCTATGCAGGCCACGGTCACTTGGACGTATTACTCGACGTGCCGAGGAAAACTTGAATGTCCGTTTCTAGGTCCAAAGCAAAGGCAGAGGCAAAGGAGTGCTGACGATTATCGCTGGTAGCGGAGAACTGCGCGCGAATGATCTCTGTAATGAGTCGAAAAAACATGACTGCCGTCGTTTCTGGAGACGAAGTACAGATACTCCACAGGGGCCGGATAGAGGGCCGCGTCAATCGAGGCCAGCCCAGGATTAGCGATGGGTCCCGGTGGTAGACCGGGATACAGATAGGTGTTATAGGGAGAGTCCAACTGAAGATCACTACGATGAATGATTCCATCGTATTCCTTCACCAACTGGACGGCATAGATCACTGTGGGATCGCAGGCCAGCTTCACCTTCTTGTCAAGGCGGTTGTGAAAAACGGCTGATACCAACGGACGTTCTTCGGCAAGACGGGCTTCTTCTTCAATCAGGGAAGCCAATGTGATGACCTCTCGAGTAGTCATGCGGAGCTCCTCAGCCCGCGCTCTCCGTTCGGCCGTCCATTTACTGCGAAAGGTGTGCACCATGGTCTGGACGATCTGGTCCTCGTCCATCGCCTGGGTGACATAGTAGGTGTCGGGGAAAAGGTAGCCTTCCAGGTTGTCTGCTAGAGGATCCAGATCTGACACGAGATCTGTGCGGCGTCCTGCTTTCCACAAACGTGCTCTCTGCCCGAAACCCCTCTCTGCGAATCGCCCCAGAACTTCCTTCATCGTCTCACCTTCAGGCACCGTGACCCTGTATTGGTGAGTCTCTCCCTGGTAAAGCCTATCGGCGACATCAACCAGACTCATCGGTTGGCTGAAGAGGTATTCGCCAGCCTTCAGCGAGGTTGGATAGTGGAAGCTCACATAGGCGCCGAAAAGTGGCTGCGAGCGAATGATCCCACGCGACTGAAGCAACCTTCCGATAGTCGAACCGGTCGAGCCGCGGGGAATCAGGATGAGGCTCTCCGAAGTGTCATAGCCACGATAAGGTTGGAAGAGCTGAAAGCGAACCCAGCCCAGACCCAGGCCCAATGCCAGGCTCAAGGTGAGGCCGGAAACGGCGAGCTTCAGCCTGGGACGACGGGGCTCCTTTGTGGGGTTTCTTCCTCCAGATACCATTTCAGGATCAAAGCTGCCGCGAACTCATTTCTCTTCCGGCGGCGTTCCGATTGCGATAGCCCCAGCTCCTTCATCAGCTGTTCTGCTTCTTTGGTGGATAAGCGCTCGTCCTTCCACTCGACAAGGATCGAAGTGGTCTCTTGTATACGTTTCACGAGCGGTTCTATTTTGTCCAGAGTCGAGCTGCGGTCCCCGCTGAGACGGAGAGGTAAGCCCACGATCAGGCGTTCTACCGCGTGCCGCTGCATAAGGTCGCGAAGAGCCTCTACATCCGTCTCGAGATCCCTTCTCTTCAGGGTCGTCAGGGGGCGGGCGGTGAGTTTGAGTGGATCCGAGACGGCGACGCCAACGTTCCTGGATCCCACATCGAGCGCCATCCATCGTTTCATCAAAAATCAGCCTGGAGATCGCGCTGGGAGTCCGCACGATAGAGCTGACCACAGCGGGAAAGCGGGGAATCAAGGCAAGTGTTCTCGGTTTCGAGGTGTATTATTGTTCTATAGCCAAAAAATCTGGGCACTATGCGCCAAATCTAC
>Ga0310345_10001463_pt1 | contig 26187 bp, 29 predicted proteins | sample HC15DNA20500_MG_FD_204667 | JGI IMG/M metagenome (GOLD analysis project Ga0310345, IMG submission 204667) | Marine microbial communities from station ALOHA, North Pacific Subtropical Gyre - HC15-DNA-20-500_MG | ecosystem: Environmental > Aquatic > Marine > Oceanic | place: Pacific Ocean: North... | reverse complement strand
TCTGATAAAGCTCCACTCTCTTCATCCTCCACCCCCGCCCAAAAGCAGAGGTCTAGCAGGACTGGCCCCTTTTTATTCCGGTGAGACCGGCCGATCCGTGGCCCCTTTTATTCCCGGTGTTCTCACCTTGGGGTAACCGTTCAGCGACTAGGATCGCGGGATACCGGGGTGGCCGAGAAAATGTCACACCGCGAATACCGGAAGCCATTAGCGCGCCGGCGTTGCGGTGGGCCATGTTCTACGTCCATCATGGGATCGACGATCTTATCGCCCGACATCGTATAGCTGGCATCAACATCGCCGCGCGTCGGCAGAGAGTGTCACCGAAACTAAGCGACCAGCGCCTGCGCGCTTATTTGGATGTGCTTGAAGCATCGGGCTCTGGAGTACCGGCAACCCAAGATGGTCGACCCGCGTGGCCAGAAATCTGCAAGGCCAGCGGCCTCGGCGTGGCAGTGCTGAAGGCACGCTCAGCTATGCTCGAGAAGGCAATCTCGCAACTCGGAACCGAGCGCCCAGGCGCAAGCAGTGGTTGGGCCAACATGCCAGGAACAAACATTGCGTGGCGGTCGCATCTTCCCAGCTTCAGCAGCCGTTATACCTTCATACCGGCGATGGCCGCGTGCTACCTCGTAATCGGCCTATTATCAGGAATGCGTGGCGAGGAAGCGGCCGCGCTCAAGCGTGGTTGCCTCAGACTCATGCGAGACGAACATGGGAAGGTTAAGGGCTACGAACTCGTCGGAAGAATCTTCAAAACCCGTAAAAACGTCGACGGCGCTGAACATCGCTGGACCGTGATAGAGCCTGTTGCCAGGGCCGTATTGGCAGCAATACGGTTGCAGGACTATCTACACAACAGCGCCGATCGAACGGAAGCGCCGCGAGATGATGAGCCCCTGTTCAAACCGGCCTTGATTCGGGGGGTGGGCAATGTCCAGCTTACGGCGCATCAATCGACCGTATACCTGAATTACTTTGCCAAAGAGTGTCGCCGGCTCGCCGAAGAAATGGCAGCGGCGGCGCCCGCCGAAGCCGACCGCATACTGGCACTTTATCATATCCCGGACGAGGGTGATGAACCCTGGCGGTGGCAAACGCGTCAGCTCCGCCGCACCCTTGCATGGTACATCGCCAGTCAGCCCTTCGGCGTGATCGCGGGCATGATACAATATGGGCACGCGAGCGCCATGATGTTCGAAGGCTATGCGGGCACTTCCCAATCCGGCTTCCGTTCGGAGATCGAAGAGGAACGTCGCCTCGCTCAGCTCAGCGATATCGTCGAGATGTACGAGGACTGGAAGGCAGGGATCAATCCAGGCGGCCCCATGCGATCGAAACTCGTCGCCGAATTTACAAGCATCAGAAACAAGATCGGAGATCTGCCCGGCACGGTCGTTGATGATCGGCGCCGCGCAAAAATGCTCTCGAACACCGCCGTCACGCTTCATCCGGGTTATATCAACGACTGCTTCTTCTATGCCGACCACGCCCTCTGCTTGAAGGTGAAAGGAGCTGAGGCGCAGCCGGCATTTACGAGGTGCCAGCCTGCTCGTTGTCCGAACAGCGTGGTGGCGAGGCGGCATGTGCTGGCTCTGCAATCATGCATCGCAGATGCCGAGACCATGAAAAATGGCAAGAACATCAGCCCGATCCAGAAACACGCCATTGAGGCACAGATCGATATTTACAGGCAGTTGCTGGAACAGGTCGAACGATGACGACGAAAGCGAACCCTCCCCGGAAATCGCAAGCCACCGTCGCGCTGCTTGACGCCTATAACCGCTTGCGCGACGGCAAAGGCACCGCGACGAATGGCAAGCTGAGCATAACCAATGTTGCGCGCGAGGCGGGGGTCAGTCGAGCGACGGCCTATCGATGCTCCAAACTGCTCGCTTTGTTCGATGAAGCTCCGAAGCCGCCGAAGGCTAAACCACAAAGCACGAGCGGCAAGGCCGAGCTGCGAAACGTGATCAACCAGTTGCTCAATCGTATCATCATGCTGGAGGCTGCGTTGGAAGCCAAAGACGCGGAACTCCGGCAATTGCGCTCAATGCTGCCAAAACCACGGCCGGCCGACTCATGATGCGAGCAAGTCCTGAGGACATTACAATCGACGCCACGTTGCACGCTCAATTCGCTCTACGCTACATGGCGACGCGAGCCCGCCACGGGCGGGCTACGCATTGAAGGCAGGTTCAGTGTAAAACCCTCCCCGCTTGCGCAGCACTGATCCTCCCCTGCACAACGCTTGATGGATTTTGGTTGGGCCCATCACTCGACGAAGAATTCCCTCAATCAACAGCCCGCCTGCGACCAGCAGCTTGAATGGGTATCTCGCATGTAAATGACCGCGATTGGCCGTAAGGAGAATGGCAGCTTCAAGTGGAGGAGCTGCATGAAGCTGCCGTACAGTATCACCGCCGCATGCGTTACAGCTTGACCAACTGCGCATGTCATACGATATGCGCCGGCAAGGCGATGGATTTCCGCCGGGCTTCGGCCGAACCGCCTTCGGGCTGATGATTCCTACCTGATGCGTTTTCGCAACAAGGAGGAATCGTGCGCGCTAAATTCGCAATATTGCTGTCGAACCTGAACGTCTTGGCCTTTGCCAGGGACCGGCATGACCATGCGCTGTCCGTGTTGCGATGGCTGGCGCTCCTAGTTCCCATGGCGGCGGCGGTGGGCAGTCTTTGCGCGGCCTTTCTCTGGAGCCTCGATGTCGCGACACGGACACGCTTTGCGCATCCATGGTTGCTGTTCCTCCTGCCGGTCGGCGGGTTCACGGTCGGCCTGCTCTATCATTTGTTCGGTCGCAGTGTCGAAGGCGGCAACAACCTGATCGTCGAGCAGGTCCATGAACCTGGTGGCGGCGTGCCTTTGCGCATGGCGCCGCTGATCTTTCTCGGCACAGTTGTCACGCACCTGTTCGGCGGTTCGGCCGGACGCGAAGGCACGGCTGTGCAACTGGGCGGCAGCCTTGCCAGCGCCTTCGCCACGATGTTTCGGCTTGATGCCGAGAGTACCCGCATCATCCTGATGGCGGGTATTGCCGCAGGTTTCGGAGCCGTGTTCGGCACGCCGCTGGCAGGCGCGGTCTTCGCGCTCGAGGTTCTGGCGGTCGGCCGTGTGGAATATCGCGCGCTGGTGCCCGCACTGATAGCCGCTGTCGTCGGCGACTGGACCTGTCACCAGTGGGGAATCCACCATGGATTGTACCACATCGACTATTTCAAGGGCGCGGTCGGACCGATCGCCGTCGACCCGGTGCTCCTGCTCGAGGCGGCCATTGCCGGCGTGGCGTTTGGACTGGTCGGCCTGCTGTTCTCCGAATTGTCGCACGGTTTCGGCGACTTCGTGAAGCGCCACATCCGGTTCGGACCGCTGCGTCCCTTCCTCGGCGGCCTTGCGGTGATCGCTCTGGTCTATCTGTTCGGCACGCGCGACTATCTTGGTCTCGGGGTCTGGGCACCCGATGCCTCCACACCCACGATCGCAAGCTTCTTCTCGCCCGGTCAGGATTACTGGAGTTGGGCGCTCAAGCTGCTGTTCACGGTCGTGACGCTGGGCACAGGCTTCAAGGGCGGCGAGGTAACACCGCTGTTCTTCATCGGCGCGGCACTGGGTCATGCCCTCGGCACGCTTTTCGGCGGACCTGTCGATCTCTTCGCGGGACTTGGGTTCGTTGCTGTCTTTGCCGGGGCAGCGAATACGCCTTTGGCCTGCACCATCATGGGCATCGAACTGTTCGGTGCGACCCATGCCGTCTACATCGCCGTAGCCTGTTTCGTCGCCTACCTGTGCTCCGGCCACAGCGGCATCTACCTGTCTCAGCGGGTCGCCGTCCCCAAACACCCGCGCATTTCCATCAGCCCCGGCATCACGCTGCGGAGCGTTCGCGCCGCGCGCCCTCAGATCACAAAGCAGGATCTTCGTAAAAATGAATGATACAGCTATTCTCACGTCCAGCGAGATCGGCATGCTGCGTATCTACATGGCGCCGCGTGATACGGCAGAGCCGCGCAAGGCACGGAAGCTGTGGTCAGCACGCCCGCTCTATCGTGAGCTTGTCGTCCAGGCCAAGGCTGCCGGTCTGATGAACGCCGTAGCCCATCATACCCATTACGGCTTCAGCAACCACGGGCCGGTGCTCGATCAGGGCGCGGAAACGAGCAATCCCTATCTGACCATGTGCGTCGAACTGATTGGGCATCGGGCCGATCTCGAACTGTTCTGCCGGCGGCACGCCGCCCTGCTGGAGACGAAGGTGGTCATCTACAAGCAGCTCGAGCATTGGGCGATCGGCGCTGCGAAAAAGTAGAAGCAGGAGAGCAAAACATGAAGATCCTCGCCGTTATCGTCGGAGCCGATAGCACTGCGACGTGCCTCAACGCAGCCGTTCTGGCGGCACGGTGCGTGGGGGAGTGCACGATCGAAGCCCTGAATGTCGTGGTCGATCCCGGCCAGCTGGTTGCCGCCAGCGAAGAGGTCGACATGCAGCGTCTGCGCGAACATTGGGAAGGCACGGCCAGCGAACGATCGGGCGCCTGCCATACGGCTTTCGTGGCATGGATCGCAGGAGCCGCCCAGGACGCGCCACCCGTTGCCTGGCGAACCATCGTTGGGGATGAGCAAGCCGTGGTGACCCAGGAGGCGAACAATGCCGACTTGCTGGTCGTGATTGCCCATGAGCGGAACATGGACGGCGGGGACGCTCTGCATGCCGCGCTGTTCAACACCCAAAAGCCAGTGCTGATCGTCCCGATTTCCTGGGTGCCACGGTCCGGTCAGAGCTTTTCGCATGTGGCTGTCGGCTTGAGCGACTCCGATGCGGCAAGGCGCGCCATCGAGGCGGCCACGCCCTGGTTGAAAGGTGCCACTGACGTCACCGCTATTCGGATCGGCGATGTAGACGATCCTACGCTCAAACTGGAATCGCTGCTCGATGACGCAGGGATTGCGAACAGACTGCGCGTGGTCCCGCGCTCGCACGGGAACCTTGGCCATCAACTCCTGACGGAAGCCCATCTAGCCGGAGCGGATATGCTGGTGACGGGAACGTATCGGCACAACCAGCTGATTGAATGGTTCGCAGGCGGAACCACCCGGCACTTGCTCGCTTGCGCCGACATACCGCTGCTGATGATCCATTGAGGCACAAGACGGCATGGCCGGGCGGCCCCCATCGACATGGTGCGGCAGAGGTGGATAGCATCGTGCGATGATCTCCATCCCGAACCTGACACTCGCTTATCTGCTGCTCGAATGGGCGATCCGGCTCATCATGGTGGTGGTCATTCCGCTGCGACGTCCGCCCGAAGCGGCACGCAGCTGGCTGCTACTGGTTCTGTTCCTGCCGGTGCCCGCCTTCATCCTGTACCGCCTGATCGGCCGCGCCGCGTTCCCGTCCTGGCGGCGGGATCGCTTCAGGCGTGCGGCGCCGGAGCGGGAGAGCGCCGCGCAGGCGCTAACAAGCAGTAAAAGCGCGCCTTCGCGGACAGCCGTGCTTGCACAATGGCTGGGCGGCTTTCCGAGCTGTGGTGGCAATGCCCTCTCTCTGCTGGAGGATTATGACGGCGCGATCGCCGCTATGGTGGCAGCGATAGATGCGGCCCATGTTCGGGTTCATCTGCTTACCTACATCTTGGCCGACGATAGGACGGGACTGAAAGTCGCAGATGCCCTTGGCCGCGCCCGCGCGCGGGGCGTTGATGTCCGCGTGCTGATCGATGCGCTAGGGTCGCGCCCCTGGGTGAAGCGCAGCCTGGCGATGCTGGCGGACCGAGGCGTCACCGCCCAGCTGGTTCTACCGGTTCGCTTCGCAGCGCTGCGCCGTGCGCGAAGCGATTTGCGCAACCACCGCAAGCTGTGCCTGATCGATGGCATGGTCGCTTTCGTCGGATCGCAGAATATCGTGAACCGTGATTTCAAACCCGGGATCGTCAATGACGAACTTGTCGCCCGGGTCGAAGGCCCGGTCGTCTGCGCGCTCGATGCCGTCTTTGCCAGCGACTGGTTTCTTGAGACCGAACAGACCATCGCGGCCTTGCCCGTGCCCGATGCCGCAGGCGCCTCAGAATTGCAGGCGATGCCCAGTGGACCGGACTACCGCGTGCCCGGCTATGAGCGATTACTCGTCGAACTCGTTCACGAGGCGCAAGAGAATATCACCATCGTCTCGCCTTATCTGATCCCAGACGAAGCTCTGCTGACTGCGCTCAAGAACGCGGTCGCACGCGGCGTCACGATCGACCTCGTCGTTTCGCGTGTCGTGGACCAGCGGCTCGTGAACCTTGCCCAGCGATCCTATTATGCCGAACTGCTCGAGGCAGGCGTACGCCTCCACCGCTACCGCGACAGGTTGCTGCACGCGAAGAACGTATCGATCGATGGCCGCATCGCCGTCATCGGATCCAGCAATGCTGATGTTCGCTCCTTCATGCTGAATGCGGAGATCAGCCTGATCTTGCATGATGAAGCGTCCGCCGGACCTCTCGCGGATGTCCAACGGGGATACATCTGCCGAAGCGACCGACTTTTGCTAGAGGAATGGCGTGATCGCCCGCGTGTCTCCCGCTTCTGCGAAAATCTGGCTCGCCTCGTCAGTCCCTTGCTGTGACCTCACGCCTGCGGTGCCGGAAGTGTGCGGCGAGGCCGACGAGGAGCAGCACCGCGAGTACGGGCAGCAGAACATGGCCCACATCGCGGACGCGTCCAAAAGCGGCCTCGATGCCCTGGCCGAACAGGTATCCCAAGGTCACGAAGACCGCAGCCCAAACCATGGCCGCCAGAGCGTTGATGGCCATGAATCGGGTGGCCGGAAGCGCGGTCGTGCCGATCGCGATGGGGCTGACGGTGCGCAGGCCATACAGAAAGCGGAACCCGAACACGAACAGCACCGGCCGCCGCTCGAACACATCGATGGCGCGGCGGAACGCGGCTTTCTGCTGGACGCGCTGAACGTAGCGATGATCGCGGAACCGGCGGCCGAGGGCAAAGAAGATCTGATCCGCGACAAAGGAACCGAGCGCGGCTGCCGCAACGGCCGCCGGGTAGGCGATCAGGCCACGGTGGACCATGACGCCGCCCAGCACGACTACCGTCTCGCCCTCGATCCCCGCACCAAGGAACAGAGCAGCAAGTCCGTACTGGGCAAGGATTGCTTCAAGCGTCAACGCTTCTGCCGCTGGACTACCGCGCCAGCCTCATCCGGCGCGCCGGAACGGATCACAAGGAAGCGGCGCTCTGCAGGCGCGGCGTCCTTGACGATCTGCCGGATCGGGCCGACCGCATTGACGATGGCCGCGCCTGCCGGATTGGTCATGAACTTGGCCAGTGGCTCGACCGTACCGGTGCCATCCTGACGTGCCGCCAGACCCAGCGTAAAGGTCTGCTTGGGCGCCAGTCCGGCGACGGCAGCCTGCAGGATCTGGACCTGCCCCTCATCGAACAGCGACACCTGGCTCTGTCCCTGACCTTCAAGAACGACCTGCGCTTTGCCCTGCGCCTTGGCGAGCGGCACGAGGTTGTCGAGACCTTTTCCTGAAGGCACGGCACCGGGCACATAGGCGACGCCTTGCGGCCCCTGTCCGATCGGGATCGTGGCAATGACCTTGTTCGTGGCCGTATCTATGACGGCGACTGCATCGTCATTTTCCAGCCCGACATAGATCCGGCTGCCATCGCCTGAGGGCCAGAGGCCATGCGGCAGCGCGCCGACCGGCACCGACGCGACCTGTTCGAAAGTGTCGGTGCGCAAGACCTGGACGATATTCTGCGTGCCGACCGTGACATAGGCAAACTGGCCTTTGGGTGTCCTGGCGATGTTAACGTGGTTGGTGATCGGCCCGGTGTCGATCGTCTTCATCACGGCGAAGGGCGGCTTGGCATCGAAGACCATGACCTTGCCGACGTCCTTGAGCGTCAGCCATACCTGCTTGCCGTCAGGCGTGGCGGCGATGTCCGGGCAGAACGGGCTGTCCTGCTTCACACGGCCAACGATGCGCTTTGACCTGGTGTCGATGACGACGGTTTCCGGCGAGAAGCTGGAACAGACGTAGCCGTATTTCCCATCGGGCGAGAAGATCGTCATGCCCGGCCCGTTCGGCACGGCGATACGGCCCGTCTCCTTGAAGGTGGTCCCGTCGAGCACGGCGATATAGTCCTCGCCGCGCACGCTCACCCAGACTTCTCGGCCATCGGGCCGGAAGAAGGCTTCATGCGGCGAGCGCCCCACATAGGCGGTGTGCTTCACGCCATTGGTCGCGGTATCGATGAAGCTGACCGAATTGGACCCGATCGACACGACCGCCAAGGTCCGGCGATCGGGCGAGAAGCCCATGCCATGCACCAGAAGCTGGCCGCGATAGAGCGGGCTGAGATTTGCAGGTGTGGGATCGCCGAGCTTGATGACACCTAGCAGCGTGTTCGTCGACGGATCGATGACCGACACCGTGTTGGAGAACTGATCCGAAGTGTAGAAACGGTCCTGCGCGCTGATCGCCCGATCAGGCTGGGCATTGGGGACCTGCTGCGCAGATGCCGGGAGTGCGACCAGGGCAGCCGCTATCGGCAAGGTGCATGACACGATGCTCAGCGTCTTGTTCATTTGTCGTCTCCCATGTGATGGTGCGCGCCGGCAGCGGGGCCGGTCTTACCGGCGAGTATGTCCTGCATGACGGCGATCTCCTGCCGCTGCTCGACGATGATGCCCTGAGCCAGGCGGCGCAGGCGTTCGTCTTTTCCGTATCTGAGCTCCGCTTCCGCCATCTCGATCGCGCCCTGGTGATGGGGGATCATCATTGCCGCGAAGTCGCGGTCCGGGTCGCCCGATGGCGCAATCATCATCGCATGGTGCATGCGCTCCATGGAGGCTGCCATCTGGCTTGCAAAGCCATCGGGCGATGTCGCCAGTGCGGCCGCCGATGCTGTCGCCGCGCAAAGGCCGGCCAATCCCCATAGCAGTTTCAAGTGAAGCCCTTTCGTCATGGCGTTCCGGCGATAACGCCCACAGCGGACGCAAGTGTCATCGTCGCAGCGTGCAACGGAAAAAATGCGAGCTGCTGAGGAGCAGGCGCGTCAACGCATGCGTTGCCTGTCGAACACATGGTGCAACACTCGCCATCGATCCAACCGATGGTTTTTGTAGTTTCAATAGGATTTGACGATCAATGGTCTGGCTGGATGATCCCTCGTTGATCGCCGAACGCAGTGCAGCACTTGGTAAGCCGCACATCGCACCGCTGGAGATATGGCGTGAGGGGCTCGTTGGCGCAGGACGCCCGGTGCCGCATTTCGACCCGTTCGATGGCGGCATAGACGCGCGCCTTCTCCTGCTTCTTGAGACGCCGGGGCCCGGGTCTGATCGCACTCGCTTCGTGTCGCGGGACAACCCGTCAGGCACTGCCCGGAACCTTCGCCGCTACCTTGAGGCAGCAGACATTGGCCGAAACGACGTAGTTCAGTGGAACTGCGTGCCCTGGATCGTCCACGCCCCCGGCGCCCGCAATCGCGCACTGCGCCGCGCAGAGATTGCCAAGGGCCTCGCAACGCTCCCCGGCCTGCTTGCGAAACTGCCGGGCGTGCGGGTCTGTATCTTGGCGGGACGGGTGGCTGCGGGCGCGGAGGCGCTTATCAAAGAGGCACGGCCCGACGTATCGATCATCACTATGCCCCACCCCAGTCCGGCCAATGTCTGCACCAGTCCTGATGTCGGCCAACGGATCGCGAGCGCGCTGGCGGCCGCCAAGAACGTCCTGATCGAATGATCTTCCATTATGATTGGAATGATACAATCAATGCGTTGGAGTGATTGATCGGGCTGCGGTATCAATGGTGACAGGAGATCACCATGACCCTTGAACAATTACGCATCTTCGTAGGCGTTGCCGAACGCGAACATATGACGCGGGCCGCAGAGGCACTGGGCGTGACCCAGTCGGCCGCCAGCGCCGCGATTGCCACGCTGGAAGCCAGGCACGACGTTCCGCTATTCAACCGCGTAGGCCGCGGCATTGAACTGACCGAGGCGGGTCGCATGTTCCTCGACGAAGCACGCGCCGTCCTTGGCCGCGCCGCAACGGCGGAGCTGACGCTTGCCGAGTTCGGTGGTCTGAAGCGCGGAACCCTTCGCCTTGTCGCCAGCCAGACCATAGCCAGCTACTGGTTGCCCTCACGCCTGGCCCAATTTCACAGCCGGCACCCCGCGATCCGCGTCGAATTGGCAATCGACAACACCGAAGGTGCGGCAGCGCGGGTACTGGATGGCCGCGCGGAACTGGGCTTTGTCGAAGGTTCGATCGACCAGCCCGCACTCGCCCACTGGAAAGTCGGCGAGGACCGGATGCTGCTGATCTCGGGGCAGGCTGTTGATACCATCGACGAGGACTGGGTGCGCAGCGCCAACTGGATTGTGCGGGAGCACGGATCCGGCACACGATCGAGTTTCGAGGACATCCTGCGACAGCGAGGCATCGATCCGGCAGGCCTCAACATCGCCATGACGCTGCCGTCCAACGAAGCGGTTCGTTCTGCTGTCGAGGCCGGCGCGGGCGTCGCGGTCCTGTCCGAACTGGTGGTGCGCCGCGCGCTTGCTGCGGGGCATCTTCACGAATTGCCGCTCGCGATGCCTGCCCGTCCATTTGAAGCGTTACGCCACAAGGAGCGGTATCGCACTCGGGCGGCCGACGCGCTGACCGAACTGGTCAAGGAGTTTGGATGATGACCGCGGATATCAAGCCCATCCTCGAAGGGATGCGCCCACTCAGCCGGCTCGATCACCCGCGCGAGATGATCCGCCAGTTCACGCCCAACTGGTTTGCGGCCACCATGGGCACCGGCATTCTCGCGCTGGCTCTGCCGCAGGTGCCGGGCATCGGCGCTTCGCTCAAGCCGGTGGGAGAAGTGCTGTGGTTCTTCAACATCGGGCTCTTCAGCCTTTTCACCGCGCTCTACACCGCCCGGTGGATCCTGTTCGGCCACGAAGCCCGGCGCATCTTCGGGCACAATACCGTATCGATGTTCATCGGCACGATCCCGATGGGCCTCGCCACGATCATCAACGGCTGTCTCGCATTCGGTATCGCGCGCTTCGGCGAGGGCATCTTGCCTGTCGCCACAGTCTTGTGGTGGATCGACGCCGCCATGGCGGTGAGTTGCGGTGTGCTGATCCCCTATTTCATGTTCACGCGCCACCAGCATTCGCTCGACGGTATGACGGCGGTGTGGCTGCTGCCGGTCGTGGCGGCGGAAGTGACGGCTGCCAGCGGAGGGCTGCTGGCGCCGCATCTGGCGCAAGGCAGCGCGCAGTTCGGGATGCTCGTCACGTCCTACATCCTGTGGGCCTATTCGGTCCCGGTGGCTTTCAGCATCCTGGCGCTGCTGATCCTGCGCATGGCGCTCCACAAGCTCCCGCATGAGGGCATGGCCGCATCGAGCTGGCTGGCACTTGGCCCGATCGGCACCGGCGCGCTGGGCATGCTGGTTCTGGGCGGCGATGCGCCTGCGATCATGGCCGGGCATGGGTTGGCCGATGTCGGCGCTGTCGGCCAGGGCATCGGCATCATCGCCGGCCTGTTGCTGTGGAGCTTTGGCCTCTGGTGGCTGGCGCTCGCCTCGCTCATCACTTGGCGCTACTGGCGGGCAGGTATCCCGTTCAACCTTGGGTGGTGGGGCTACACCTTCCCACTCGGCGTCTTCACAGTCGCGACCTTTCGCCTTGGCACGACCCTGCACCTTGCCTTCTTCGGTATCATCGGCACCGTTCTGACCCTGGCGCTCGCGCTGATGTGGATGGTGGTCGCCACCAAGACCCTGATCGGCGGATGGCGCGGCAATCTGTTCGTATCGCCCTGTATCGCCGCCACAAACTGATCGGGCATTGCGATCAGTCAAAGCGTTCTGATCGCTTGCTTCTCACAGCAGCACCCGCCACCATTTTGCCCGAGAGGATACGACCATGGACAGACTGGATGCTGAGCTCGCGGCCGAAACAAGCCGCCGCCGTTTCCTGCAAAAAGCCGCGCTCGGCGGTGCAGCCATCGCTGCCGCGCCCGCTCTGGCCCAAGGCATCACGCAGGGGCTGACCGACCTGCATCTCCCCGGCGGCAATGCGCAGCGCCCAATGACGAGCGCATTTCCCGGCAAGGGCAGCATGATCCTCCAGCGCGTCCATCCGCCATTGCTGGAAACGCCGATGGATGTCTTCGACCGAGATGTGTTCACCCCTAATGACCAGTTCTTCGTGCGCTGGCACTGGGCAGACATCCCGACCTCGATCGACGTCGATGCCTTCCGCCTCACCATTCGCGGGCACGTCAACAAGCCGATCGCGATCAGCCTGGAACAACTGATGCGCCTGCCACGGGTCGAGATGGCCGCGGTGAACCAGTGCTCGGGCAATTCGCGCGGGCTGTTCCAGCCCCGCGTCCCCGGCGCGCAGTGGGGCAACGGGGCGATGGGCAATGCGAAGTGGCTCGGTGTCCGCCTGCGCGACGTGCTCGATCTGGCCGGGGTGAAGGCGGGGGCCGTCCAGGTTCGTTTCGGGGCGCTCGATCAACCTGTGGTCGCCCGTGCCCCTGACTTCGAGAAGGCGCTCGACATCGATCATGCCCGCGACGGCGAAGTGATGATCGCCTTCGGCATGAACGGCACGCAGCTGCCGCTCCTCAACGGCTTCCCGATCCGGCTGATCGTCCCGGGCTGGTACTCGACTTACTGGGTCAAGATGCTGAACGACATCGAGGTCCTGCCCGGGCATGACGACGAATACTGGATGGCCAAAGCCTACAAGATCCCGGCGACGCCCGGCGCCAATGTGAAGCCTGGCGCCAAGGACTTCCCGACGGTTCCGATCAACCGCATGATCCCGCGTTCGTGGGTCACCAGTCTGGGCGAAGGTCAGCGGATCGCACACGAGGCATCGATCCCGCTCGGCGGCATCGCCATGGGCGGCGACTGCGGCGTGGCACGGGTCGATGTGTCCACCGACGGCGGTCGCCACTGGTTCGCGACGAAGCTGGGTCCGGATCATGGCAAATATAGTTTTCGGCGGTGGGACGCGCAGGTTCCCTTGCCCGGCCCCGGACAAACTGCACTCATGTCGCGCTGCTGGAACACGGCCGGCGTCGCACAGCCGATGGCGCCGATCTGGAACCCCGGCGGTTTTATGCGCGGCAATATCGAAACCACCACCATTGTGACGGCATAAGGAGCCCGGCATGAAACCGCCAACGCCAGGCATGCTGGCCGCCGGACTGCTCGGCGTCACTGTCTTCACCCTCATGATGCTGGGCCCTCCCGGCAGCTACACCCCGCCGCCCGAGCCCCAATCGACAGGGCCTGCACCCAGTAGCATTTCCGTGAACGGCTTTACCCTGACCTCGGATACTGTCGATCTTCCTATCGATGAGCAGCAATATCCCGATGGCCCTCATGCCGATGTCATCAATGCGAACTGCACGTCCTGCCATTCGGCCAGCATGGCGATGACCCAGCCCGTGCTTTCAGCGGACCAGTGGAAGGCCACGGTCACCAAGATGAAGGATGTCTACAAGGCTCCCGTGGCGGACAAGGACATTCCGGCTATCGTCGATTATCTGACGGCAATGAGCGTCGCGCAGGATGGGGCGCCGACCGGAAAGGCTCAGGATACTGCTACTAACGCTGCGCCGGACGCCTCCGGAGGAACCGGTTGAGGCGCCAAGCTGCGTAACGTCTGCTTTCGGGCGCAACCCTCGGAGCTTTGAGCAGCGGGAATGGGCGCGGAAAAGACGTCTCCATAACCTGCGGTGCAATGATCAAGGTCGCATCGACGAGTCTCGAGTGCAATGGCGAGTCAGTTTCTTCCGCTCAGCAAAGTCATTCCGGATGCCCCCGCGACGAGTCGCGCCGCCTTCGGCGGTTGCGCTCGGGACAGTTGCAAAGTGCAGTAGCGCTTTGCAACTGTCCCGAGCGCTTCAATGTTCTCGGATCGTCTCAAACGGCGGATAATTTTGTAGCCCATAAATAAAGGGTTGTGGTGAGACGAGACACCATCTGCAAACATAACATGAAGCAGCTCGACTTGGGCGGCACGGGGAGGCCGGCGGCCTCGATGCGGGCGATGCAGGCGGCGCGGTCCCATTTCCATTCGCGAAGCGGGTATCGGCACTCGAAGAGATCATGCTCGATCGCGGACGCATGGGCATGGCGCCGCGTGTCCGCCGGCGAAGCATCGTAGCCGATCAGGCGGATGACTTTCTGGCGGCGCGCCCAGGCTGCCTTCGCGGGCTCCCACTGTTTCAGGAACGCGTCCTGCGGCGCCACCTTCCATTTGAGGCTGCATTAGGTCTGGATCGACCTGTCTTATTGGCCTCGCAAAGCTCGCATTTCCGTCGTTCCTTCACCCTCTCCCCTTGCATGACGCCCGATTAGGGCGTGACCGCCTTCAGGCAGCAGAGGGATCGGGCGCTCCGGCGTTGGTGCGGATCGGAACGGGCCGGCGCATCCGATCGAGTTCCTGCACGAGTTGCGCATTGCGGCGTTCGAGCCGTTCCGCCCGCTGCTCGGCTTCGACAGCGCGCTTCAGCAGGCTGGCATTATGTGTCGCAAGGGCGATGTTCCTGGCTTCAGCATCGCGAAGAGCAGAGCGTGTGCGATCAGCCTCGCCTGCGGCCGTTTCAGTGGCCCCCTCACGCTGCGACTGAAGCTCACGCAGGGCGTCGAGAACGCCGGCATGGTGGGTATAGATGATGTTGCGGCCGACCCCGGCTGCTCGTGCGAGCCCGGCGACCGTTGGCGCGGTGGACGCGTTATTAGCGAGGACGCCAAGGGCTTCGCGCAGGCGTGCATCGGTGTTCGCCCGCCGACGGGCTTGTGGGGTGGACAGATCAGTCTCGGACGCCATCGGCATTTCCTTTGTCGAGCTGGGCCAAGATGCGGAGAGATTCCTGGATGCGTGCTTCGGCAAGCGCGCGGCTCTCGGCATCGAGGTCATCGCGCTGGGTCAGCGCGGTGTTACGTTCAAGGCGCGCCTCCCAGATCGGCCTATGCCGGTCAGTCACGGCGAAGTTGGCGCAACTTGAGCAGGTGCTTTGCGTGCGAAGCACTGGGTTCGGCTCGCGCTCGCCGCCGAGGCAAGCGGATGTCTCCCGGCGGTAAAGGCAATAGCCCCAGTCGCAGACGCCGAGGCGCATATCCGTTTCGGCGAGGATTTCGGTAATATAGGCATCGACATCGCCCGATCCCGTGCGCCCGCGGAACGGCGATCGCTCGGAGAGCATGACGCCCGCCTTCCCCGCAACGTGCGGAGCCAGGAGCAGGTCTTCCAGCGCCTTGCGGGTTTCTTCGGCGGCCTGCTCGTCGATCAACTCGGCAAGCTCGAAGTCGGTGCCGACATAGGCCCGGTCGGTCATCGCGCGGTGGACATGCCCGAGATGGCGTTGCAGCGCCGTCAGGCCGGTGCGGTCGCGCCGCCCGATGAACCGCGAGAACGTCTTGCGCCCCTGATAGGTGGTCAGGCGCCAGGTGCCGCCTCGGTGGTCCGGCAAGGCGAGGAACGGCGCAAGCCGCTCGTTCAAGCGGACATTGACCATGGGTGACCGCAGTCGGGCGACGGGCATCATCGTCGGGAGCGGTGATCGTCCCCGACCGAGCTGGTGGAGCCAGAGATTCTTCTCGCCGCTGAGTTCGCGGAGCGGAGCGGAGAGACGCTCGAGTATGTGGATTGCGCGCTGGACCGGCTCGGGCGCGACCCAACGGTGGAGGTCGCCATGTTCCGTCAGCGACGTCTTCGTGATCGTGCCGACCAGATAGAAGTGTTCCTCGCCGTCTTCGTCGGTCGCGCGCCGTTCGAGGCAGCCCTCTTCAAGCCTGAGTATCTCGGAGGCGCGCGCGCCAACAAGATAGGCGATGACGGTGAAGCAGGCATCGCCAAGCCGGTCGAGCATGAACGCCAGGCGGCGCAGTGGCCATTCCGGATTCGGATACCGATCGGCGCAGGGACATGGCTCGGCCAGCATCGCGCGTCTGATATGCCAGTGGAGCATTCGTCCCTGGTGCCGTGGTCGGAGCCGTTCATACAGGTCTGCGAGACGGTCGCGCAGGGCGATTATCTGGTCCGCCGGATCGCCGAGCAACTCGATTGCCCCGCTGATCAGCGGCACGGCGATCTCGTCAGGGGTATAGGGATGACCGCCATAAGGCTTCCAGTGCCGCTTCCCGACCGAGGCGGCGCGAGGCGGTGCCGTCGGCGGCGCGTCGTCCAGCTTGTCGCGCTGCATATGGAAGGTGCGGATCGTGCCGAGATGGCCTTCGGCGGTGCTGAGCGAGAGCAACGCGCCGTTCCTGCCCGGGCGCGCGCGCAGCATCGCCACGAAGCGACCCACGGTGTCCTGATCGAGATCCCTGAAGCGTCGGACGTTTTCCGCCGCCATCCACCGGGCAAGGAAGCGGATATGACTGAAGTGGCCGCGGATCGTTTCCTTTCGGAGCGGCATCCGGCCTTCGGGTGGATCGTGCCGCAGCGAGAGCAGGAACAGTTCGGCCGCGTGCCGGAGCAGCGTCCACTGATCGTCGCTGAACCGGCTTCCGTCCGGCATTTCGAACCCCCAGTTGAACGTCATCGCGGCGGGTACGCCTTCGTTCCCGAGCAATGGAGCCGGAACCTGGGTGAACGTGGATGTCGGGACGGAGGCCATGAGGCTATTCCAGGTCCGGCAGCGAAGGCAGGGCGCACATGAGCCGTTCGGCGTCTGGCATCATCTCGGGCGGGAATGCCGGTAGCAGGTCTTGCGTCAGCACCTGAAGGCTGGGCGCGTAAAAGAGGCCGAACCGGATCGGGTCGATCCGCTCCCGCGCAGCTTCAAGATGCCAGGTGGCCTGGACGATCCGCGCGAGATGATCCGGGTCGATTGGGACGATCAGGCCCGGACAGGCAAGGCAGCCTCCCAGTTTCGGGCACACGCGACCAGGATGGGCATGTCCGCTGTCAGCCGGGCGAAGGCAGTCGTGGCCGAACAGCGCCGTCACCGGCGCGCCGGTATCCGCGCCTCTATGTTGCGAGCGATCCGAGATTGTCTCGCCGCGGACCCATGTGATCATCAGCGCCTGAAGTCGGGCGATCGTATCGCGTTCGAGGCGGCGAACGGCATCGCCGTCGACGTAGATATCTGTGGTGGCGACACTCGCATGATTAAGGACCGCCTTGGCCGCCATGATGTCGCCCTGCGATGCAGTATAATGGGCGCTTGCCATGCTGCTGCGGAACAGCTTGGGCGAGAAGTCGGGAAGCAGCGCACGAGGCTTTTCAGGATGCGCTTCGTTCCACGAGGCGATTGCAGCGTTCTGGCGCTCGTAGAAGCGCAACATTGCCGATCGCAACGTGGCCTGCACGATATGGCCGGCGTGATGATCACGCTCGAGGCGGCCAGTCGTCATGAGGAAGCGATGCAGGAACAGCCGATCGCGCCTGGACGGTTCCACATGCGGCAACAACGGCGCCGTCATCGCAAGGAGCTTTTCTATCAGGCGAGGCGCCGCATAGGGCCGGCGATTGTCGAATGACCGCCGTTGCATGCGTTTCACCTTACCGCCGGCGCGGGGTTTCACCCACTCTACCATGACGCGATGCCGCTCGAGCGGATGGGGCACCAGGCAGTCGCGCTTGATCTGGCGTAGCGGACCGGCATTTGCCGCCGTCTGGATCAGCAGCACGATATAGAACGCAACCAGCGTGTCGGTCGTGAGGTGGAGATAGCTTTCCAGCTCACGGAACCCGCCTGCGTCGGCGATCCGCTGCCGATCGGGCTTGTTAAGGTCCGAGCCTCGGGCGGGCGGCATGACGCCGTGGCCGAGGCGGTGGAGCTTCCATATCCAGCGATCCCGTTCGGCGGTCCGGCCACCATGGAGCGGCAAGTTCGGAAGAGCGACGATGGTTTGCCCGTGCTGGAACTTGTCCCAGGCAGTGTCGATCTCGGCATAGCAGACTGCCAGCAGGGCACGCATTGCGGAGGTCGTCAGCCTGTCTTGCGGTAGCCGCTGGACGCCGGCGAGCGGGATCGCATTGTTGGGAACGGCGAAGCCCGGTGCGAACAAGCCGGGATTGTCCGCGATCGCGCGCTTAAGGACCGGCCGGATCATACCGAGCTGACCGGATTGCGACTGGACGCCGCGCCTGCGCCCGTTGGTGGGCTTCGCCAGCCATGTAATGAACCGGCGGATCGTCGCCGTATCGAGATCGACCGCGCGCCTGACACGCCCATCTTCGCACAGGAACCTGCCGAACACGCGGAGCGCGAACCAGCGTGAGGTGCGGGTGGCGGCGCTGGACGCCACATCATGATCGCGGAAGGTGCGCGAGATAGCTGCGCTGATGTCGTCCGGCATTCCGAGCAGCGCCGGGTCGAACGGTTGAACGATCCTGCCCCATTCGTCGCGGAACTGGATTTCGGCGATCTCCGCCGGATGGTCCGCCGGCGTCGGTTCGAGCCGAAGCGTCCGATCGAGGCGGTTCCTAACCATCGGCCGGGATCAGCTCGCCATAGAGATAGGCGAGGCTTTCGCTCAGGTCGCGCTCGTGCAGTTCGACACAGCGCAGATAGATCGCCGTCGTCGTGATCGAAGCGTGGCCGAGCAGCACCTGCACGACCTTGAGCGGGTTGAGGTCGGGATTGGTGCGGGCCTGGACCTGGAGACGGGCCAGCATCGCCATCGCAAAGGTGTGCCGGAGCCAGTGCAGTGTGCCCTGCAGCCCGGAAGCGGCAAACGCTTCGGCAAGCTGCGCCGTCAGGAGCTTGCGCGTCATCGCCCGTCCATGCTCGTTCAGCAGGAGATTGGACGGCGCGCGATAGCGCCGGTCGGAACGGCGGATACGGCGGACGATCCGGGCGCGTTCCTCGCCGATATACCAGTGCGTATGATCGAGCAGCCGAAGCGGCGGATAGACCGTCCTTGGCCGGTCGCCCTTGGTGATGTGCAGCGGCACGCCAACCAGCGGGTCGATGCCGAGGTCGAGTGGCCAGCTATCGGGGATCTGGTCGACGGCAAGCGCGCAAAGTTCCTTGCGGCGCAGACCCGCCCCGAGCGCCCATTGCGCGGCAAGTCGGGCGGTAGGCCTGAGATGCGCGAACAGCCGCGCCAGTTCGTCGGCGCGCAGCGGCCGTGGCAGCTTTTCGGGGCGCGAGACGATCAGCTCGTTGACCTGGCGCCGCTGCAAGCCTGGGCGATAGGAACCGTCAAGCATCAGCGTCATCTTCTCGGTCAACCGGAACGGGCAATGGTCGATCAGCCCCCGGTCGAGCGCCCAACCGTAGAAGCGGCAGACGGTCGAGACGCGCGCATTGATCGTGGTCCGGGCATAGGGCCGCCCGGTATGCGTGCTGGGATTCTCCAGCATCCGGTTGCGATAAGCAGCGATGACACGCTCGTCGGCCTCGCGCCATCCGATCCCCGATTGTTCGAGCGAGTCGAACCAGTCGTGGAGATGTTCGCCATAGGTCCGGACGGTTTCAGACGCCTGCGCGCGGCCGCTCAGTTCGGCCTGCTCCATGAGCCAGACGAAGGCAGGCTCGATTATCGCCATGTCGGCGTCGAACAGGATCGGGAAGCCAAGTGGGACATTGGGCATGCCAGAGAATGCCCGAATCATTGATACCACGGGCTATCTCCCTCGCCCGCACAGATGCGATTTCGAAAGTAGCGCAATATGGCCGGTTTGACCGACGCATTTCGATGGAATGGGCGGTTTCCTCGTCATGTCGAAGGGTGTCGTTGCGACTCGACACCAACCACTCACCGTGGCTGCTGACACTTGGCTCCCGCCTTGATATGAGTGAACGATGATCGAGGGGGGAAGTGGTGGCACGTCGGGTATTCTTTAGCTTTCACTATGACCGTGACGTTCGACGGGTCGTGCAAGTCCGCAATTCCTGGGTGGTTCGGCCCGGTGGCGAAGCCCAGCCCTTCTATGACAAGGCAGAGTTCGAAGAGGCGAAGAAACGAGCGGGCGGCATAGAAAAATGGATCGAGGAGCAGCTCAAAGGTACGTCCGTGACTGTGGTGCTGTTTGGCGCGGAGACGTATGACCGTGAATGGGTCCGGCACGAGATCAAGAGAAGCTACGAGCTTGGAAAAGGCCTCTTGGCCATCGACATCCATAGCGTAAAAGATCCGCAACTTGGGATTGATCGTCAGGGGACCAACCCACTCAGCTATTTTACAATTAAGCAGAATGGCCGGGATGTTCCGCTTTCGAACCTATACGGGGCGTATGATTGGGTTCGGGATAACGGCTATGTCAACATGCCGGCTTGGATTGAAACTGCAGCAAAGGCGGCCGGTCGCTGACATCAATGAGTATCTATGAATTGGCCATACTTGGCGCCGTAACGCCCGGGGATCGCGCAACACTAACCGCGACGCTCGCCGATATCGTTTCCGACTTCGGATTGACGTTGGGCGACGATGTAGTTGTGCATAATGCGGACACGCTGAGTGGACGACACAAACCAGCAGCATTCGCATGTGCGTATTTCGGAGGAAACGCCCAACAAGATCTGGAGGCGGCCCAGGAACTCATCCGAGCGAGCGCGCCCATCATTCCCACGATCGCCGCCGGCGCAGACTTCAATGTTCACATCCCCCAGTTTCTCCAGCCCATCAACGGGCTAACGCGGCGCGCTGACGATCCAGCGATGACCGAACTCGCATCGGCGATGCTGGAATGCGTTGGCCTGCTCCGCCGACAGCGACGGGTATTTGTCAGCTATCGACGCGTTGAATCCCGAGCAGCTGCGTTGCAACTCCACGATCTCCTCGCATCCCGCGGATTCGACGTTTTCCTGGACACACACGATATTAGGCCCGGCGATCCGTTCCAAGATGTGCTTTGGCACAGGCTCGTCGATTCTGATGTTATGGTTATGCTCGACACTCCAACTTATTTTGATAGCCGATGGACGCGACAAGAAATAGGAAGAGCACGCGCAAAGGAGATTCAAGTTCTTCGTGTCATTTGGCCTGCACATACACCGAACAAGCTGACTGATCTTGCAGAGACCATTTATCTTGATCCAGAAGAACTCGAGGGGGCGGATGGACCGATAGTAGCAAAAACGGCCGATGCAATCGTTCTTGAGGTGGAACGGCTACGAAGCCGAAGCATCGCATCTCGATATATGTCGATAACCGGCAAGCTTCGCGCTGACGTCGAAAAAATTGGAGCATCGGTGGAAGGCGTCGGCGCACACCGAGCCGTCGCTGTGCGATTGCTGGATGGTCAAAAGATTTGGGCATATCCGATTGTTGGAATCCCCACGGCCGAAATTTTGAACGATGTGGCCGATAAGGCGCGACGAGCGGAACAGCAGGAGATACCGGTACTGGTCTACGATCATATCGGCATCCGTGATGCATGGAATGCCCACCTCCGATGGCTTGGAGAGCATATTCTCGCGGTCCGCACGATTAAGGTTTCCGAAGCCGGATGGGCTCTCGCAGCATGGGAGAATTGACCATGGCTGAGGCCATTTTCCTATCGGCAGGTGTGCCAGATCCGAAGCGAGGGCCACAATATGCGGCGACCGCCGACACTGTCGCGATTACGGCCGCAGTTTCCGCTTTGGTGCACGTCACACTTGGTCGCAGACTTCTTGTTTGGGGTGGACAACCCGCAATCACACCGATGATCTGGGTGGTCTCTCAAGACATCGGAGTAAATTACGGACATTGGGTACGGCTCTATCAGTCCCGCCATTTCGAGGATGAATTCCCCGAGGACAACGAGCGATTCAATAACGTGATTTATACAGACGAGGTTGGGAAGGATCGGGAGAAGAGCCTGCTTGCCATGCGCGAGCGCATGTTTTCCGAACACAAGTTCAAAGCAGCGGTATTCATTGGTGGTATGGGTGGGATCGTACAAGAGTACGAAATGTTTCGACGCCTGCAACCAGAGGCTGCAGTGATACCAGTAATCTCCACGGGCGGCGCGACGCTTGAAGTGGGGGCGCAAGTTGGGTCTCTAGCGCCCGACCTAGCGGAAGACCGAGACTATGTTGCGTTATTTCACCGCCACCTTGACGTTTCCGTCCGAGAGGAGCGCTTCGAAAGCCCGGCCCTCCAACCGGCTGTCGTTGAGGAGCGATTTTGGCAGCCCCCTGCCACTGCTTAAACGGGGTGGGAACTCATCATTCGCCAGCCAGCCATTCGCTGAGCTCCGTAGCTGTGTTCCTTTTCTCGTCGAGAACCATCCAGACACGCTTTTGATGACCCTGTAGATCCCCCCAGACAATGCGGCGGTATAATCCCAGATACTCCCACGATGCCCATGCTTGCTCATGCGAGCTGTCGGATGCCGGGAACAGCGCGATCTTCGTCAGCCCTTTATACCCATCGGCCACGCCCAACTCCCAGGGCACCCAACGGCTGTCCTTGCTGTTCTTGCTTGCAAGAAGGACAAAGCGCTTGGTCTGGCGAATACGGCTCTTTAACAGCCCCGCCGTTTCCTCCGTCGTGTATGGGGGCATTTCCGGGTCGATTTCATCGACATAGACCCTGGCTCCGTGCCCTTCCAACACACGAATAGCGCCAACGACCAAATCATCATCTTTGCTTGAGTGCGAAAGAAATGTGGTGCCTGAGAGGCTACGAGAAGCAGCAGATTTTCTGAGACTTGCCTGTTCGCTAACATTTAACTTATCGGCAAAATTCCGAAGCTCGGATTTTGTAATGTATTCGATCATAATCGAAACTCTATCATCGAATATCGCACGAATTCACGGAGTTCCATCAGTTCTTTGAGCGGATCGCTATCGCGTCCTCAATCCAGCTCTCGATCCCGTTTTTGATCGAATCATAGACTGCCTTGCTATCTGTGCCTGAAGGGGTGACCAGCTTCGCTATGGACGATAGCTTTTTCCCGGTATTTCCATAGCCGACTTCGTCAAACGGATTGCTACCAGCCGCGCACGAATTCCCGTCGTGGCCGAGAAGTTTGTTTATCCGAATGCCGACCACTCCTTTGCCGGCATCCCAGCCTTTAACGATCTCGCGGATTACCCAAGGGCGGCTCGCTGTTTCAGAACCGACAAGCACCACCACACAGCTCTTGCCGTACATGTTGTCATCGATCCATTCTTCGATGGAGGCCTTGCCCTTCCGCTTGACCTCTTCCCACGCATTCGCGGTGCAAAGAGTCTGCCCTTCAAGAGCACCGATGTTACGCACTTGCTGGGTGCGCCAAAAATCGTTCGCGAAGTGGAAACTGAAGAAAACGCGCCGCGCCATAAGGCCCCCTTTTGTTCTCCGGTCTTCTACAAGCCCAGGCTTTGTTTCGCCAGTGAAATCGATCCTGAAATGATCTGCTCGCGAATGAAGTGCGGTAATTGAGTCCAAGCGGATTCATCCGGCAATCAGGCGTCGCTGCGCGACGCGAGTGACGGGCCGACCACCGCCAGCTCTTTGGGTTAGCGCGGCGGTCGGCCCGTCACTCATCGCGAGCAAAAGAGACAGTCTCTGAAGCCGGACCTAAACTGCAGGAATGGCGCCCCAGCGAGATGCTCGGTAGTGTCGCGTTGGTCAGGACGTTGGCGAGCAGGTCGTAATAAGGTGGCCAGTGTTTAAACCGACGCGGCGTATAACGCACGGTCTCGTAGCGGATTCCCCGTGCCGCCATCCAGGCCGCGATCATCTTCTGATACTCGTACGTCTCCGGCTTCTCGATGCCTGGGTCGCCGGTCAGAACGAGATCGGGCGGGGTTCTGCGGCTTTCGAGCTCGACGAGCAGCGCGGTGCTGTCGACGCCGATCCCGTAGGCGAGCACCACGGGGGCAGGTTCGGCGACGCGGATATAATCGATGTCGCGAATATGCGCGGCGGGCGCGGGAGGATCGGTCGCCAACATGGAGGTGCTCCGTTCTCGCGCAGTCCATCTGCGCGCCGAACGTGCCCCCGCCTCTCCTCCTCGGCCCCGGGTGGTGAAGGCGCATCGTCATTCGGCGTCCTGAAGGCTGGACTCCCGATCGTAGAGATCGAGGTGGACGCCGATCGTGGCCGCCTCGTCGGTGGTAAGGTCCCGGTGGTCATCGCTGTCCAGGGCGGTCGCCATCTCGATGACGGGATGAACCGATACGACCTCGCCAGAAGGAAGCTGGAAGAGGTTCGGCGAGCCCCCGAGCGGGCGGGTACCGGCCGGCACTTCGAAGCTGCCAGTGATTTCGAATGAAATGCGCATGACCATGATTTCTCCTTTCGGGCGAAAAGCCGTCAGCGAGCCGGCGCCACGAGTTTCGGGTAAGGCAAGCGCGGCAGATCGCGACCTTGTCGACGCGCCCGTCGGGTGAGTTCGAAGCAATAGGTGAAGAGGCCGGATTGTCGGTGACGGCTCAGCAACTGTTCGACCTCAAGGCGGCGAAGCCAGGCTTCGGGGCTTTCGCGTCGCGCGGGGCCCGGCAAGCCGAGGCGCACGATCTGGTCGATGGCGCCCTCCATCCCGCGCTCGCGCAGTCGGATCTTCGATAGCGTTCGCTCGGAGATGGTGCGGCCAGAAGCGCGGAGAACCGTGCGCGGGCGTGTCACCCCCCGGTGGGCTCCGGACAAGGCAGCGTAGACGCGGCCGATATGACCGAACTCGGGATCGCTGTAGGAAACGACGGCTTCGATTGCAGGTCGAGCTTGGCGGAGCAGCCGAAACGCTCGCGCGCAGAAGAAGCTCTCGCCGTTTTGGGGAACTTGGTCGAGAAGAATGAGGCGCGAGAGAACGCTCCCCTTGGCCGGATCCGTGAAGCCGGTGTGTCGGGTGATCACGGCGCTCGTCGCGGGAACCGCGAATACGGCAACGCCTTCCAGCGCAGCGCGACGCCCGAATAGGCCAATGGCGACTTGTGCGGCGGGGTAGGAGGGCAAGTAATGATGTTCGGCGATGAAGCCGCGGGCGACCGCATGCTCGATGATGTCCACGGAATAGGCGCGGGGATTTATCGTGCGGAAGTCGGCCGCCCAGAGCGCGCGCCGGTCGCGCCAGCGCTGGCTGCGAGAGGTTTCCATGTAGGCCTCGGTCAAGAAAGGAGCGTCAAAGGCTTGGGCCTTCGACTTGCCATCCACGCCCCTCCCCCTCTTCTCCCGACCGCACAGAAAGGACGGTGGTAACGCAGCCCTTTTTGCGTCAATAGGGGGCGCCGCTGCGCGACGGCCGGCTCGCTGATGCTCGCCGGTGAGCTTCACCCGGCTCTGTCTTGCCGGTGGCGATAGATCGGACTCTATTCGAAAATCAAGGAAAGCAGATCATAATGAGCGACGTGTCAGAACACGAGAGCAATCTGATCACCCTGACTGCCGACATCGTTACCGCGCACGTTACCAACAACAGCGTTGCCGTCGGAGATTTGCCCTCGCTCATACAGAATGTTCATGGCGCCTTGTCGGGTCTCGGGAGGAGCGTCTCTACGGCGGAGCCCAAGCAGGAGCCGGCAGTGTCGGTTCGCTCGTCCGTGAAGCCGGACTATATCGTGTGCCTCGAGGACGGCAAAAAGCTCAAGATGCTCAAGCGCCACCTGATGACCCACTATCAGATGACGCCAGCAGAATATCGCGCGAAGTGGAATTTGCCTGCCGACTATCCGATGGTCGCTCCCAATTATGCCGAGCAGCGCCGGACGCTGGCCAAGAGTATCGGGCTCGGCCGCAAACGCAAGGCAGCCGCTGTGCCGGCGCCTGCGCCGTCGAAGACGACGAAGCCGGCGCCGATACGCCGCCCTCGCGCGAAGAAGCCTGAAGGGCAGCCTGCCGAGTAGGGCAGAGCTTTTCAGAACAGCGTCAGTTGTTCTCCAACCACGCGGGCCTCCGTTACTGACGTACGGCGAGATGAGTGATCATCTGGCGCGCGCTGCACGGAACGCGCCGGCTGCTCAGCTGCGCGCTGCTGGGACGCGAGCCTCAGGCCCCAACCTCCCAGTATGTGGGCCGGGGTGAACCAGTGCTCGCGAACCTCGTTGCTGAGAGAGTTGCCAACCATGACATGGGCCGGGATGTGGAGCAGTGAGAACTGGATATAGGCCATGTGTACGGCTCGTTGGTCGATATCGACTGCGTTCACGTGGAGATGCCGCTGGTAGGGGTGACTACACGAAAGTGACGTATCTGCACGGAAAGGGCGAACGGATAGCGAACGTCACGCGGCAAGTAGGGAGTTGACGGCGCGCAGCGGTCGCA